>Ga0116149_1000620_pt1 | contig 46543 bp, 39 predicted proteins | sample AD_UKC057_MetaG_FD_89787 | JGI IMG/M metagenome (GOLD analysis project Ga0116149, IMG submission 89787) | Active sludge microbial communities of municipal wastewater-treating anaerobic digesters from USA - AD_UKC057_MetaG | ecosystem: Engineered > Bioreactor > Anaerobic > Digestate | place: USA...
CCAGCTGGATCACCGGAGGCAGCGGAAGCTGCCTTTTTTTGTCTGGTATATGCTCGAACCGCCCCTGCTGCAGTCTGGCTGCTTCGCTGGAATGACCCACCGGGTCATTCCTTTTCGCTCGCAGAGGATCAGGCATTGTAACACCCTGCCGGCACAAAAAAAAGGCTGTCAGTCCGGACAGCCCTTTGCAGGTTGAAGCTCTGTCTCTATTACTTTGATAATACCGGTATCTGCCTGCTGATAGATTCCTCGAGAGAGATAAGCGTCTCTGTTCGCATCACACCGGTGATGGCCTGGATCTTCTCTGTCAGCACCTCGCGCAGATGCTCATTGTCTCGGGTGTAAACCTTGATGAACAACGAGTAATTGCCTGTGGTGTAGTGACATTCAATAACTTCAGCAATATCCTTCAGTTTGCTGATCACTTCCTTGTATTTACCCGGATTATCAAGATAAAGACCGATATAAGCGCAGGTTCTGAATCCTACCATGATGGGATCAACCTTGAATTCTGATCCCTTGATCACACCTACCCTTATCAGCCTCTGGACCCTTTGATGGATTGCCGCACCTGATACATTGCACTCACGCGCAACCTCCAGATACGGGATCCTAGCATTCTTGGTTATAATGTCCAGGATCTTCCTGTCCAGATTGTCAATTTGCAAATTTTCTGCCATGATTACTTTCCTTAATTAAGTCTATGTCCAATATTCCGCCTTTAAAATTACAAATTTAAAGTAAATATGGCTTATATCCTATTTATTATCCCGGTAATATTGCTGACTGAATCCATTTCTTTTTCAACAAGGAACTTTTCAATGCCACCAACAATCTCCGTACCTGCACGGGGATTGATGAACGAGGCTGTTCCAACCTGTACCGCGGTGGCTCCGGCCATGATAAACTCAAGGGCATCCTCCGCATTCATGATGCCTCCCAGCCCTATGACAGGAATGCTGACAGCCCGGGCAACCTGCCACACCATCCTCAGAGCCACAGGTTTGATCGCCGGACCTGAAAGTCCTCCCGTGATTGTGGAAAGCTTCGGTCTCATAGTCCTGACATCGACAGCCATGCCAAGGAAGGTGTTAACCAGCGAGACTGCTTCTGCTCCCTCCTCCTGTGATATCCTGGCAAATTCGGTGATGTCGGTGACGTTTGGTGAAAGCTTTACAATGAGGGTTTTATCATAAACGCGGCGTACGGCATAGATGACTTCCCTGGCAGAGGCAGGATTGGTGCCAAAGATCATGCCGCCCTTTTTGACATTCGGGCATGAGATGTTGAGTTCAATGGCAGGTATGGCGCTGAGAGTGTTTATGCGCTGAGAGAGATCAACGTAATCCTCAATGGTGTTGCCGTTCACGTTGACAATCACATGTGTCTTATATTCAGCCAGGTGAGGATAAATGTTCTTTTCGAAATAGTCGATCCCCTTGTTCTGCAGTCCTACAGCATTGAGCATTCCCGAGGCTGTCTCCGACATCCGCGGATAAGGATTCCCTTCCCTGTGTTCCAGGGTAGTTCCCTTTACGATGATGCCTCCTAGCTCAGACAGATTGATAAAATCCTCAAGCTCTGAGCCATAGCCGCAAGTACCCGATGCGAGGATGACCGGGTTGCGGAACTCCAGCTGTCCAATCTTTATCCTGAGGTCTGCCATTTGAGATCGTTTATGTTGAATACCGGACCGTCAGTGCACGAGCAAAGGTTGCCGGAAGTAGTCGGTACCACGCAGCACAGGCATATTCCGAGACCACATGCCATGAGGTTTTCAAGCGACACCTCGCAGAAGATATCTCTTTTCCGGCACAGTGCAGCCACAGCCTTCATCATCGGTTCCGGACCGCAACAATAGACCCTGTCCCAATGTTCATTCCTGAACTCCGGGATATCAGTCACAAAGCCCCTGTATCCCTTTGATCCGTCCTCGGTGGCCAGAAAGACCGGTCCCAGAGCACTGAACTCATCGTGGCTGAGAATTCTTGACCTGTTACGAAAGCCGAGGGCAAAATGAGGCTGCACGCCTGATTCGCTTATCTTCCTGCCCAGGTAGAGAAGAGGTGCCATGCCGCATCCGCCACCTGCCAGGAGGACTCTTTCGCCCCGTGCGGGAAGGGTGAATGAATTGCCAAGCGGGTAAATGAGATTCAGCTTTTCACCAGGGGTTATCCGGGAGAGCCTTTCGGTACCGGGACCGGCAATCTGCACCAGGAGCGACATCGTGTTTTCTCCGGGATCAATGTCATGTACTGAGAGAGGACGGCGAAGGAATGTAGAAGGACTTTCCGTAACCAGGGCCTGAACGAACTGACCAGGTTTAATCCCTGTCAAATCCTCTGATGAAGAAACCTTTATCACAAAGAACCCTTCGGTGAGCTTGCTGTTACCGATAACCGTAAGATCTTCAATCCGTTTTTTCATCAGTCCTCCTTGATTGCAAAAATAGACATTTTGCACTGAATCTCTCAGGATGGCTTATACTCAGTAAAAGTTTTGTCTGAATAGAAAAAAACGATTCTCGAGAGCTTCCTGGAACCGCTTTCCGGTTCATTCCCTTCTGTCTGGAATACTTCTGCCACATCCTGCCGGCTTGCATTGACATCCGGAATATCCCCGTTGTCAGCCGCTAAATCCTGTTCGGCAAATACTTCATTTTCAGCTGGCTGATCCTTTTGCATATCTACATCAAAAAGAGTAGGCTGTGATACTACCTTATACATTGAACCACGGCCAAACAAAAGCCAATCAGCGGATAGAGAGGGATATCTGTGCAGCATTTTGATTACGAAATCAAGACTGGGATTATTTCTTCCCGATAGTATATGTGAAATGCCTGACGGCTGCACACCTATTTCATCGGCAAACTGTGCATAACTCTTGTTTTCATTCTGCAGGAATGCCTGTATGCGGTCTTTCATAGCCTGAACCTGTTTTTACAAATGTAATGATATTATAATTTACATATGTCATTTAATGTTCATTACAAATGTAATCCATTGCGATCACTGAGATATTAAATCCTGGAAGCCGTGAAGAATACTGATGCAATTCATTATATAATTACTTGTATGTATACTTGAGTTTAGATATGCATAACTACTGATAATTAGTTATATAGATATAATTATATGAGTTATTCTAAACATATACACAACTTATGGCCTTTCCGTGGTGCATTAATTGTTTAATTAAGTATGCTAATGCATTGATATTATGTTTATTAATAGAAACTGCATGTCAAAGCAATGTTTCTTTACATGCTTCATGTTTCTTTCATTACAACAGTAATTACTTTGGTATAGTCAAGCCCCCTTCGGGTTGTTTACATCTGTAATTCGGGTTGCTTATTAGTTCTGAGGATGAAGATAAACAGGTTGCCAGGTGATGAGATTTGCTTGTGGATGGTGAAGTTGCTGAGAATTGATTTTTTTGAGCTCCCCTTTCCCCTGGCAGGGAATATTTAATTCTGGAAACATAATTTAAAACATATTTTGCTGAGGATTCTTTTAATTATCTTCATACGCTTAACAGGTTACATCATTTTTTATCCTGTATCCTGGGATAACGACTGACATATGGTAAAAAGAAGATTTTCACTTGCCATGCACTGGCAGATACTGATCATGCTGGCTCTGGGCGGCTTATTCGGTTACTTCTTCCCTCATCTGACAAAATACACCAACTGGATAGGTGACGTTTTTCTAAGGGGATTGAACATGGTTATCGTGCCGCTCATATTCTGTTCCATCATGACAGGTGTGGCAAGTGTGGGAACGGCCGAGAATCTTGGAAGGCTGGGGCTGAAAACGATGGGATATTATGTTTTCTCCACCTTTCTCGCCATACTGACCGGGTTCTTTTTCGTTCAGCTGATAAAACCGGGGATCGGGGCTGACCTGGGATTGCAGGTGCCGCTGGATGAAATATCAACAGGCAAGGAGAGTTTCGGGCAAACCCTGATAAACATCGTTCCGGTTAATATCATACGTGCGATGTCTGAGGCACAGATGCTTTCAATCATTTTCTTTGCCATTCTCGCCGGTTTCTTCGTAACGCGTGTGGGTGAAAAGTCGCGGGTCCTTCTGGTGGATGTGGTCAATGCCATTCTTGATGTGATCATGAAGATCACCCTGTTCGTAATAAAGTTCACCCCGCTTGGTGTATTCAGCATAATCGCAAAGGTTCTCTCGCAACAGATTAACAGTGGCAACCAGGTCGGGGAGATAATCGGCAGCATGGGAATTTATTTTCTGACAGTGCTGCTGGGGCTTGTGGTTCAGGGTTTTGTGACCCTTCCACTGCTGGTCAGGTTCCTGGGAAGGGCCAACCCGGTCAAGCATCTGAAGAACATGTCCACCGTTTTGCTGACAGCTTTCTCCACATCCTCATCCAACGCCACACTTCCTCTTACCATGGAGACTGTTGAGGCCAGGAACGGCGTTTCAAACAAGATTGCAAGTTTCACCCTGCCTCTCGGGGCCACCATCAACATGAACGGAACGGCGCTCTATGAATGTGTGGCTGTGATGTTTATTGCACAGGCTTACGGGATTGACCTTAGTTTCGGGCAGCAGATGGTGGTGATATTCACAGCCCTGCTGGCAGCCATCGGCTCGGCAGGGATACCGATGGCAGGACTGGTAATGATGGCTGTAGTGCTGAATGCTGTGGGACTGCCCCTTGAAGGTATAGGGCTGATACTTGCCGTGGACCGTATTCTGGACATGTTCCGTACCGCCATAAATGTATACGGAGACACCTGCGGTGCGGTAATTATCGCCAAGTCGGAAGGAGAAGAGCTCCTTGTATAGTCGGCAGTACCAGTCGGCAGTAGTGGCCGCGGTCTCTCTGCTGAAGACTGGTTCTCATCCGCAGCTGCCACCGCAACCGCTGCTTTTGCTGCCGCATGATGAACAGCCGCCGGATGGCGGACCCATCAGTTCCTCCGGAGTTGCTTCGCGCACACCTACAACCTTGCCGGTAAAATGAAGGTCAGTGCCTGCCAGGGGATGATTGAAATCCATCTTCACAAAGGCATCACCAATCTCAACAACCACACCGTTCATCCTGTTCCCCTGCGAGTCCATCATGGGGACCGTGTTGCCAACATAACATATCTCGCTTCTCAGAACACCTTCATCCTCAAATATATTCCTCGGAAGGCTGATAACCATTTCCTCACGTACCTCACCATAAGCGTCAGCAGCAGCAAGGCTGAAATCAAATGCAGCTCCTTCTTCCAGTCCAACCAGCTTTTCTTCAAATGCCGGCAACAGACGACCCGCGCCAAAGACAAAAGAAAGCGGGGCTGACTCTTCCACCGTTTCAATCACCCTTCCGCCCTTATCACCCTCGTGAAGAGTATATGCCAGGGAGGCAAACTTGTTGTTTTCGATTTTCATAACTATTTGATCTTATTTATATTCAATTAAATTATATAAATTAAAAATAGAACTCTATCCTGATCTCCGGAGTATCATAGATTCCATACTCATTACCGGTAACGCTCCACAGGAAACTGATGTTCATGCTTGACCGTCTGCCTGTGGGCTGTGACAAACCTGCTCCGGCCAGGAAAGTGCCATGATAAAAGCGACCGTCAGCTTCCGGGTCGGAGGTGAAGAAGGCGCGTTGCAGGCTTAAGGCCTCATACTCACCATTGACAAAGATCCCGGTATTAAGGCCGATAGGTATAACATTGTTCAGGTCCTGTATAAGAGTCAGTTGCAGCATAGCCCTGCCTCCGTATATGGAGGTTCTTCCATATGGATCTTTGTAAAACTGAAATGACGGTCCGGCCCCGACAGCCAGCCTGGGCAGCAGCCATATGCCTGCCAGGGGTGCCACCTCGATGTTGGTAACCGTGCCGAACTGAAGGCCGAACGATCCCCCGAAAAAGAGCCGCTGATTAACCGGAGGTCTCTCCTCCTCAGCATTCTCCGTCGCCGGGATCTGTCCTGCGGCCGTTGCAGCAATCACCAGGAAAAAAGCTAATGCCAGTATCTTCTTCATTGATGCAGTATCCTCATTTTGAGGCTACAAATAAAATCAAAATTAAGTACATTTACGGTAGTTCTGCCAGGCAAAAAACGCCGGGTAAAGTTATAGCACTGACAATAAGATGAATATAGTAATTACAGGGGCATCATCCGGAATTGGCCGGGAAACAGCCATCAGGCTCTCGGAGGAGCCGGGTAACAAGATCTATGCGATTGCCCGCAACAGGAAATCGCTTACAGGCCTTTCAGAGGCTGCCGGACACAAGAATATCATTCCCGTGCCCATGGACATCACCTCAGGACGATCATCGCTCAGCGAGCTTAAAAAAAGGCTTGAACGGGAAGCGGGAAAGGTGGACATACTGATAAACAACGCTGGCCACCTTGTAAACAAACCATTTGAAGATCACACGGAGGCTGACATAGCTGAGTCAGTGTCTGTCAACTTCACCTGCGCCGCGAGGCTGACAGCAGAACTGCTGCCGTTAATGGTCCGTGGGTCGCATGTTGTCAATATCGGGAGCATGGGCGGCTTTCAGGGCAGTCTGAAGTTTCCCGGATTATCATGGTACAGCGCTACCAAGGGGGCCCTGGCTGTGCTTACGGAGTGTCTCGCTGCAGAGTATGCCGAAAGGGGCATCTCATTCAATTGTCTCTGTCCCGGAGCGGTACAGACGGAGATGTTTCAGAAAGCGTTTCCCGGATTCAGCGCACCTGTATTGCCTTCCGACATGGCCGCCTTCATAGCTGACTTCGCCGTTAACGGCAACAGGTTCTTCAACGGGAAGATCCTTCCGGTAGCCATGTCTGTTCCGTAATCAGCCGCCACCAGGTAATCGCAACTCGTACTTCGGCCTTCGCAAATCCTTCGCAATTCGCAATTCCTAACGCTGTCTTCTATCCCCTGTATTCCTTAACTATAATATGTCCGGTGATGGCCAGGTAGCCATTGAAAGCCAGAGCCTTCAGCTCGTCTTCACCCGGATAGACATAGACAGGGGCAATATGCTTCACCATGCGGGTCACCCTCTCCACGTGGGCACTGTCGTATGCCAGTCCGCCGGTGAGTATTATGCAATCGATCTTCCCTTCCAGAACAGCTGACATAGCTCCTATCTCTTTAGCTGTCTGATAGCTGCATCCTTCGACAACCAGGGCTGCATGTGTGTCACCCTCGGTTGCCCTTTTTGACGCATCCTGGAAACTGTTTGTTCCCAGGTAAGCCACTATTCCACCCTTTCCGGCAAGCATGGACTTCATCTCAGAAGGTTTGTACTTTCCGCTGAAACAGAGCTCGGAGAGCTGCCATGCCGGCAGTCCGCCGCTTCGCTCGGGAGAGTATGGGCCGTCGCCGTTAAGTGCATTATTGACATCAATAACCCTTCCGCGACGATGCGCTCCGACACTTATACCACCGCCCATGTGCGCCACAATCAGGTTAAGATCTTCATACTCCCTTCCGATTGATGAGGCATATACCCTGGCAACAGCTTTCTGGTTCAGCGCATGGAATATCGATCTTCTTGATATCAGGGGGTGTCCTGAAAGCCTGGCAATTGGTTCCAGCTCATCAACCACCACGGGATCAACAATATATGCTTTTGCTCCCGGGAGTTCTTTCACAACCATATCAGCCAGCAGCGCTCCGAGGTTACTTGCATGCTCCCCATTGACCCCTTCTGAAAGATGTTTCTTCATCAGGTCATTGACCTAGTAGATACCTGACTCGATAGGATTCACCAGTCCTCCCCTGCCAACCACCGCTGCAATTTCCTTCAGATCAGCCTGTTCCTCCCTGAGTGCATTCATGATTACCCGGTACCTGAACGGCAGCTGGTCAGTCATGGTAGTAAAGCCTTCAAACTCTTCAGTGCTGTGTCTCAGCGTCTTCTCCATGAGTTTGTCTTTACCCTCGTAAAGAGCAAACTTGGTACTTGTGGAACCGGGATTTATAGCAAGGATAAGCTTCTCCTTCATCATTATCATAATTTTTGTGAGGCCATAAGGCATGCCAGGGCCACGCAGTAGTATTTTGACAGCTCGCTTTCGCTTCTTGACATCAGCACCACAGGTTTGCTGGTGCCGCAGATCATTCCGGCAAGTTCTCCCCCGCCGAACAGCATCAGTCCCTTGTAGAACGGATTGCAGGCCTCCAGTGACGGAAAGAGCAGAATGTCAGCATCGCCGGCCAGGGGTGTGTCCACCCCCTTGATCCTGACACTCTCAGGATCACATGCAAGGAAGAGGTCAACCGGGCCATCCATGATGCAGTCCGGTATCTGTCCTCTCTCTGCCATCTTGCACATAACTGAGTAATCGAGGGTATTCGGGAAATGGTCGCTCACCTTCTCCGATGCACCAATCAGTGCAATCCGCGGTTTCCCGATCCCGAAACGGCGTGCCATATCCACGGCATAACGGGCCATTGCCACTTTCTGATCGAGGTCAGGAAACGGGATTACCGCAGTGTCAGTGATAAACAGCAACTTATGGTATGCCGGAATCTCAACTGCACAGACGTAACTCATTACAGCTTTTGGTGGCAAAAGACCCTTCTCCCTGTCCATCACCGCCCTGAGGAACTTGTCTGTGCCCACAAGGCCTTTCATTACAACGTCTGCCTCACCACCCCTGGTTATTGACACTGCCAGTTCCGCAGCACTTTTTTCATCAGGTGATTCAACCAGTGTAAATAATCGGGGATCAGCTCCTGTCTCCTGGCAAGTGGCAAGAATCCGGTCACGCCGGCCAATCATTATGGCTTCTGCAAATCCTTCTGCAACAGCCCTGTGAAGTGATCCGACGGTGTTCGGGTCCTGAGCCCAGGCGACGGCTATTTTCTTTTTAGTTCCTGACGACCTGACGGTGTCAGCCATCTGCCTGAGACTTGTAATCATTTTATTCCTTCCTTGTTATTGCTGCCGCAAGCACAATACTGTAATACTTCGCCTGGTCAGAGTCGCTTCTCGAAGTCAGCACTATTGGTGCAGTTGCTCCCAGGATCACTGCCGCCACGCCGGCGTGGGCAAAGAATACCAGTGACTTGTAGAGAACATTCCCAACCTCGATATCTGGCATCAGCAGCAGGTCTGTATCGCCTGCCACGTCACTTCTGATACCCTTGTGCGTTGCGCTCTCAAGGCTGATTGCGTTGTCAAAGGCAAGCGGCCCGTCAATGAGGCAATGCCTGATCTGGTCACGCTGGTTCATTTTCGAGAGGAGAGCTGCATCGAGGGTGGCCTGCATATTCTCACTTACCATCTCCACAGCGCCCAGTACGGCAACCTTCGGCATTTCAACACCAAGCCTGTTGAGGCAGGCGACGGAGTTGTTCACTATTGCTATCTTGTCCTGCAGGTTGGGTGCAATATTCATCGCCACGTCTGTCACAGCGATGAGCTTGTGGTAAGCAGCCACCTCAAAAATGGCAAAATGAGAAAGCAGCGAGCCCGATCTCAGTCCCCACTCCTTGTTCAGGACTCCCTTGAGCAGGTTTGAAGTACCCACCTTTCCTTTCATGAGGATGTCTGCCTGGTTGCTGCGGACCATCCTGACAGCTATCTCAATAGCCATTTCAGAATCAGGCTCGTGCACCACCCTTACGCCAGTCAGGTCAAAATTGTTCTGAGCTGCGATATTATGTATCGCATCCTTGTCACCGACAAGTATGGGTTCAATGAAGCCATCATGTGCAGCCATGAGAACCGAGGAGAGTGAATTGTGGTCCTGCGCGGCAGCCAGTACCAGGCGCCTTGCAGGCTTGTCTACAAGCAGTTGCTTGAGTTCGGAGAGGTGCTTGAAAGCCATTATACAGAGTGTTTAGTGAGTCAGTTTCTCAACTATGGCCTGGGTGTCAGATGCAATCACCAGTTCCTCGTCTGTGGTAATCACCATCACCTTCACTTTCGAGGAAGGCTTCGAGATAACCAGATCTTTTCCCTTCACGCCGTGGTTCACATCCTCGTCAACCTCAATGCCCATATACTCCATCCCGGTACAGATCATCTTCCTTGCATTGAAGTCGTTCTCTCCCACTCCGGCAGTGAAGATGAGCAGGTCGAGTCCGTTCATTGCTGCAACATATGCGCCAATGAACTTCTTGATCTTGTAAGCATACATATTGAGCGCCAGGAGTGCTTTCGGGTTACCCTCATTTGCAGCCGCCTCAAGGTCGCGCATGTCGGATGAGAGCTGTGAAATGCCTGCCACACCGCTCTTCTTATTTATCATGTTATTTACACCACTCACGCTAAGCTCTTCCTTGTCAGCCAGATAGAGCAACACGCCCGGGTCAATCTCACCGGTGCGGGTACCCATGATCAGTCCGTCAACCGGGGTGAAGCCCATCGATGTGTCAATCGACTTACCATTTTCAATGGCGGTGATTGAGGCTCCGTTGCCAAGGTGGCAGGTTATAATCTTTGAGTTGTAAAGGTCCATGTTCAGCATTTTGCAGGCCTTCTCAGCCACGAACCTGTGGCTGGTTCCGTGGAACCCGTACTTCCGGATACGGTATTTTTCATAATACTCATAAGGGATGGCGTACATGAACGCATAATCAGGCATCGTCTGGTGGAACGAGGTATCGAAGACCGCAACCTGTGGTATACCCGGCAGCAGCTTCTCGCAGGAGAGGATCCCCTTGAGGTGAGCGGGATTGTGCAGGGGTGCCAGCTCGGCGCACTTTTCTATGTCGCGCTTGACATCGTTGTCAATCAACACCGACTCTTTGAAGTTTTCGCCTCCGTGCGCTACACGGTGACCTACTGCCTTAATCTCCGAGATGCTTTTTATGACGCCATGCACCGGGTCTACCAGTGCATCCATAACCATGTTGATACCGACGGTATGGTCTGGTATGTCCAAGACCACCTTATAGGGATCCTTGCCGGTTGGCTTGTGAGTGAGGATGCCGTCTGTGATGCCGATTCTTTCAATCAGTCCTTTTGCCAGCACCCTGGCGCTGTCCTGCATGTCAAAAAGCTGATACTTGATTGAAGAGCTGCCGCAGTTTAGTACGAGAATATTCATGATTTCCTTTGTGTTACCTGGTTAAGCCGGCTGCCTGGTTGGCGGTTATGGCGATTACGTTGATGATGTCACTGACTGAACAACCCCTTGAGAGGTCGTTGATAGGCGCTGCCATGCCCTGAAGGACAGGGCCGATAGCCTGTGCATGTGCCAGTCTCTCAACCAGCTTGTACGCGATGTTTCCGCATTCCAGGTTGGGGAAAACGAGGACGTTGGCCTTGCCTGCTATCCTGCTGCCCGGAGCCTTCTTCTGTCCGATGGCTTCGATAAGCGCTGCATCTGCCTGAAGCTCACCCTCAAACATGAATTCCGGAGCCATCTCCTTCGCCATCTTTGTGGCACTGACTACCTTGTCAACCAGCGGGTGCTTTGCGCTGCCCATGGTGGAGAAGCTGAGGAGGGCGACCTTGGGTTCCACACCGACAATAGTTTTGGTGGTGCGGGCAGTGGCGACTGCTATCTCGGCAAGTTCCTTGTCCGTAGGATCAGGGTGAACTGCGCCGTCGGCGAAGACGATTATACCTTCCGCACCAAACTCCTTGTCTTTCAGCATCATGATGAATGCACCCGAAACCACTGATATGCCCGGGGCGGTCTTTACAATCTGGAAGGCAGGTCTCAGCACATCGCCTGTCGTGTTCCTTGCTCCCGCCACTTCTCCGTCAGCATCACCGCACTTGATCATCATCACTCCGAGATAAAGCGGATCCTCAATCAGCCTGGAAGCCTCCTCAACCGTTAGCCCCTTGCTCTTGCGGAGCTCAACCATCGTGTCAATGTAATGCTTCTTCGCGGGGTGATCATGCGGATCAACTATCTGCGCCTTTCCTATATTCTTCAGACCAAACGATTCTGCCATCGTCTTAATCTCCGCGGGATTCCCCAGTAAAGTTATACGTGCAATCCCCTCTGCCAGCACCGCATCTGCTGCTTTAAGAGTCCTCTCCTCCGTTCCCTCAGGCAATACAATCATTTTGTTATGCCTTCTGGCATTCGTTTTGATCTGTTCAAGCAATTCCATTGGATATCAGTAATTTAGTTTGAGTATTGTGTCGGGTTAAAAGTACTAAAAAAGTGTAATCCCGCAATAATCAACAACATGATTATAGTCAGTATTTTCAAATTTTAGTCATTTTTTTTCGAAAACAACTTTGCGGCCCTGCCGCGAACCCTTCAAATCCCTATTTTTGATGCTGAATTTGCTCAGATGGAGGATCAACGCACAGCCACATTGACAGAACTGCTGACCTCTGGCTTTGAGGGTGAGGTACGCACCGACAGAAGTTCCAGGCTCATGTATGCCACCGATGCCTCCATCTACAGGGAGGAGCCGCTGGCGATAGTCTTTCCGCGCAATACTGATGACATAAAAAGGCTTCTTGCGTTTGCCGCGAAACACCGCATCGGCATAATCCCGAGGGCTGCGGGAACCTCGCTGGCAGGACAGGTGGTAGGTTCGGGTATAGTGGCCGATATCTCGCGTCACTTTGGTAAAATACTGGAAATAAACGTCGAAGAACGATGGGTCAGGCTTGAGCCTGGGGTGGTTCCTGATGAGCTCAATGCCGCCCTGCGAAGCCACGGACTTCTGTTCGGGCCGGAGACGTCGACTTCCAGCCGGTGCAACCTGGGGGGGATGATCGGTAACAACGGCTGCGGACTCCACTCCGTCGTCTATGGTTCCGTAAGGGATCATATAATCGGGGTCAGTGCCTTGCTGCACGACGGATCAGAAGTCGTCTTCGGTGAGCTCACCGCGGACCAGTTCAGTCAGAAGTGCTCCCTGCAAACCGCTGAGGGTGAGATATACAGGGAAATCGAGCAGATTATGACAGATCCCGGTCACCGGGAATCAATCATGGCCGGCTACCCTGAGAAGACCATTCCCCGCCGCAACACCGGATATTCACTTGATGACCTGCTCTGCAGTGAACCTTTCACACCCGGAGCGGGTCGGAAGATCAATCTTGCAAGGCTCATCTGCGGGTCGGAAGGGACTCTTGCCATCGTCACCGAGGCGAAAATGGGGCTGGTGCCGCTGCCTCCGCCGGTTAAGGCCCTGGCATGCGTTCACCTGCATCACCGTAACGAGGCCTTCCGCGCCAACCTGATTGCACTCAGACACCAGCCATGGGCTGTGGAACTGATGGACAGCAACATACTCAGCCTGGCAGCCACCGTAGAGAGCCAGAAACGGAACAGGTTCTTCATCGAGGGTGACCCCGGGGCTTTGCTCATAGTGGAGTTTTGCGCCGGGAGCCGAGAGGAGATAATCTTCACTGCGGCAGTCATGGAGGAGGAGATGCGCAGCGAGGGACTGGGATACGCATTTCCGGTCGTGTGGGGTGCCGACGTTAAGCGCGTCTGGGACCTTCGCAAGGCAGGGCTCGGAATACTGTCAAACATGCCCGGCGACGCCAAGCCGATCTCTCTCATTGAGGACTGCGCTGTGGATGTGAACAGGCTGGGCGACTTCGTGGCCGACATAGAGGAGATGCTGGCCTCTTACGGCAAAGAGTCTGTATATCATGCACATATAGGCACCGGGGAGCTTCATGTCAGGCCTCTGATAAACCTCAAGGATGCCGGTGAGGCGAAGCTTTTGCGCACCATTGCCGAAGAGACTGCCCGGATAGTGAAAAAATACCGGGGCTCAATGAGCGGAGAGCACGGTGACGGAAGGCTGCGCGGTGAGTTCATACCGCTTATTATCGGCGCCGGAAACTACAAGCTTAACAAGAGGATAAAAAGGGTTTTTGACCCGAACGGCATACTCAACCCGGGGAAGATTACCGACACCCCTCCCATGGACAGCTCGCTGCGCTATATTCCGGGGAAGCCTACCCCTGAACCGGCGACGCATTACGATTTCTCCGACTGCGGAGGTGTCGTGCGTGCCGCCGAAAAGTGCAACGGATCGGGCGACTGCCGCAAGAGCAGTGTTATAGGCGGTCTGATGTGCCCCAGCTTTATGGCCACCGGTGACGAGCGGCTTACAACCCGTGCCAGGGCAAACATAATGAGGGAAATGCTCTATGCCGACAGAGACAATCCCTGGGACAGCCGCGAGATATACGAGATCCTCGACCTGTGCCTGGCATGCAAGGGATGTCGCAGCGAGTGCCCTTCAGGGGTTGATATAGCCAAATTGAAGTCGGAGTTCCTGCAGCACTATAATGATGTGCATCCGCCGTCACTGCGCACAAGGCTGATTGCCTCGCTGCCAAAGATCTACAGCCTTTTCTCATTTATTCCGGGTATCTTTAATTTCTTTGCTACCAACAAATTCACCGCACTGATAATCAAGAGAGTGACAGGATTTGCCGCAGAGCGAAGCATCCCGGTGCTGGCGCCGCAGACCTTCAGGAGGTGGCTGAAAAAGAATCTGTCTGCACTAAATCCGGCTAATCCCATCGGTGAAATATGCCTGTTCGTGGATGAGTTCACCAACCACAACGACCTGGATGCAGGCAAGGCAGCAGCGAAACTGCTGACCGGGCTGGGCTACCGCATCACATTTGCCGGGAATGCTGCCAGTGCACGGACATATATTTCAAAAGGCTTTTTGCGTCAGGCAAAGAAGCTGATAACTAAAAATATACTGGTACTTGGGCCGCTGGTCAGCGATGACTGTCCCCTTGTAGGGATCGAGCCCTCGGCGATCCTCGGCTTCAGGGATGAGTTTCCTGATCTTGCCGGTGATAAGTTGCGCCCCGAGGCTTCAAGGCTGGCTCAGCACACATTTACCCTTGAGGAGTTCATTGCCGGGGAGTTCAGTGCAGGAAGAATAAAGAGAGAAATGTTCACCCGTGAGCCTGCAGAGGTGCTGGTACATGTTCACTGCCAGGAAAAAGCGATCACCACTTCGGCACCGGTGCTGGCTGCCCTCGGTATTCCGGTAAACTATAAGGTAAGGGAGATACCGTCTGGCTGTTGCGGTATGGCGGGGGCGTTCGGGTATGAAAAAGAGCATTTTGAGCTCGCGCAGAAGGTTGGTGAACTGGTTCTTTTCCCAGATGTACGGTCTGCATCTGCCGGAACCATCATCTGCGCCCCCGGCACCAGCTGCCGGCATCATGTCAAGGACGGTACGGGCAGGGTAGCACTTCATCCTGCAGAAGTGCTCCTCGCTGCTCTCAGAGGCTGAAGATTTCATGTCCTGCTTTTACAATTCCTGATGGCCTGCCCAAAATAGCAAATCGCAAATCGTAAATCACAAAATCGTAAATGCATCCGCATCCCGCCAGATGGGCATATCCTCACGGTACTTGTCAAGCACCTCACGTGAGAGCATCGCCGAAACAACGCCCTCGGCGCCTGGCCCGAGAGAAGCCATAAGCTCACCTTTCGGGCTTACAATGGCCGAATCGCCGGTATATGAAGTGCCGTCGGGATTGGCGCCCACGCGATTCACTCCAATGACGTAACACTGGTTCTCTATTGCCCTGGCTACCAGCAGCGCCTTCCAGACAGAGCTGCGGACCGAAGGCCAGTTGGCCGAATATATTATTACATCGGTGTCGCCGCGGTTCCTTGACCATACCGGAAAGCGCAGATCATAGCAAACCTGAAGATTGAAGCTGAACTCGCGGTAAGTCACCACAACCCGCTTATTGCCACGACTGTATACAGTATGTTCCCCGCTCATTGTATGGAGGTGCCGCTTGTCGTAGAATGTCACGTCCCCAACTGGAGTCACAAATATCAGGCGGTTATAATACCCGTCCTCCTCTCCTATGATAACCGATCCGCAGAGGGCATACCCTCCGTTGGCGGCCCGTTCCTTCATCCACCTTACGGTTGGCCCGTCCATCCCTTCTGCAAGGGGTGCCGGATTCATGGTAAAGCCAGTGGAGAACATCTCGGGCAGCACCACAATCCCCCCTCCGGGAGGAGCTGCATCAAGCAGGGCTGAGATATGCGCGAGACTGGAGTCCCTGTCCTCCCACTTAATCCCGCACTGTACTATTGTTGCTTTCATTGCTGCAAATCTGCACATAAAGATATGAAGTAACCTTTATAAAACAGCGACGGTAATGATGTGTTCAGCAGCAAACACGACGATACCGCCATAAATAAAAAAACAGGCCCGTGGACCTGTTTTTCTGCTGTTTGTCATTGTACTACTTTCCGGCATGTTCTGCCTGGTATTCCGCGAAGATGGATGTAATGAGCGGTTTGTAGTACAGCCAGAAGAATCTTTTCGGATCATCCGGCTTTTCAGAATAAAGAAAACTCTTCGCTCCTTTCTGGATGTTCTTAATCCTGGCTGTCCAGAAGGGTATATTATTGTTTGCGAAATCGCCTGAGAAGTAATAGGTTTTCTGAGTGAGAGGTTCCTGTGTGACTGCGGGGAATACAGCCTGCAGATCGTTGACTGCCAGCAGTGTATCACCCGAAGGAGTTGTATTCAGGACGAATTCGGAAACTACGTTGTTCCTTCCCGGGTCTATGATATCGAAGCTATTGGTAAAGGCAACCGTCTCGGGAAGCCCGAACCTCTCTGCTGATGGTCCTGTTGTTCTGATGACCGGCAATGCTGAGGCAAGATGTTTACCCTCCTCCAGCACTATGATGCCATTCTCCCTGAGCAGTACAACTCCCGGTTTGGTGAAGGTCCATGGTTCGCGGTACTGTTTACGGTAGAGAGCCGGCATCCAGGCAGGCACGCCCTGCTGTGATACAGTATCGAGCGACTTGTAGTACTGTCCCATCCAGCCTTTCGAAGCAATTCCGAGAAGCTCTTCTGTCTTGAATCTCTCAAGTCCCGCCGTAGGATAATCGAATGTATTGTATTCAACGAGAACCAGCTTATCCCGTTTTTTCATTTCCACCATAAGGAGATAATCGTTGTTGTTGAGGCCGCCATAAAGCTTCCTTGACCTGCGTGTCTTCTTTATCCCCTGGTACCAGTCGTTGAAGAACACACCGTAAGTGTCAGTGTAATACAATACGTCATTCTTATCTGCCAGGTCAATCAGTTCGGTCAGGCGGAAGTCCCTTTTCCTGAACTGTTTCTCCCTCACGGGTCTGAGTGGTTCGAAGCCGTAATAGTCCTTGTTTGCTGAATAGCTGCCACCCTTTTCTCCCCTTACATATCTAGCGTTAGTCAGGATGTAGACAAATGAGCGGTGACCCAGTCTGTCAAGTGTCGGTACTGTCTTGTCAAGTATGACAACATCGACAGGTTTCTTTTCCTGGAAAGCCCATCTGATAAAGCTCACAGCCGGTATTAAGAGCAGTACTGCCAGAACTAACAATGTTATCAGTAGAGGTTTTTTCATAATTACCGGAATTTGATAATATCCTGTTACTAAACGAATTCTTGGAAGGTACAGTATGCGTGTTGTAAAAAAATAATGGCTAAAGTAGCAAATTATTTCCTATCGGGAAAATATTTTATCGGAAAATGGCAAAAAACGTAACGGTTCAAGCGATTTTGTGATAATTTGCACCTGTAATTGTGAAATTGCCATATGTTTTCAAATCAGCCACTTGCGGACAGGTTAAGACCGCGGTCACTCGAGGAGTTTGCCGGGCAGGAGCATCTTGTGGGCAGTGAGGGGGTGCTGAGGAAGGTGATTGAGTCCGGCAATGTGCCGTCATTCATATTATGGGGTCCTCCCGGTGTCGGGAAGACAACACTTGCAAGGATTGTTGCCAACAAGCTGGAGCGTTCCTTCTTCCAGCTGAGCGCAGTGCACAGCGGAGTGAAGGAGGTCCGTGAGACGATTGAAAAGGCAAAGAGCCAGCAGTTTTTCGGCAAGCCGAATCCCATACTTTTCATCGACGAGATTCACCGTTTCAACAAGTCGCAGCAGGACTCACTCCTGGGTGCCGTGGAACAGGGAATTCTGACGCTTATAGGTGCAACAACAGAGAATCCATCCTTCGAGGTAATATCCCCTCTCCTTTCAAGGTGCCAGGTGTATGTGCTTAAACCTCTTGATGACGAAACCCTCAGGAAGCTGATTGACAGGGCAGTCACAGATGATTATTACCTCTCCCGGTACAAAATCAGGGTAGCTGAGTATGAAGCACTGATTCGCATCAGCGGAGGCGATGCACGTAAGCTGTACAATGCGCTCGAGCTGACTGTCTCCCTTGAGGCCGAGAAGGGCAGCGGGGAGATTGTTGTCACCGATGAGATGGTGCTTGGCCATGTGCAGCAGAACCTTGCTATGTATGACAAGAACGGAGAACAGCATTATGACATCATTTCAGCATTTATCAAGTCGCTCCGCGGGTCAGACCCCAATGCCGCGGTATACTGGCTTGCAAGGATGGTGGAAGGTGGTGAGGATGTGAAGTTCATAGCCCGGCGAATGGTAATACTTGCAGCTGAGGACATCGGTCTTGCCAATCCCAATGCCCTGCTCCTCGCACAGGCATGTTTCAACGCTGTAAATCTTGTCGGCTGGCCCGAGTCAAGGATAATCCTCTCTGAAGCAGCAGTTTACCTTGCCACATCGCCCAAGAGCAACGCCTCCTACATGGCAATTGAGAATGCAATAGCTGCTGTCAGGCAGCATGGTGACCTGCCGGTACCGCTTCACCTGCGCAATGCGCCCACCAGGCTCATGAAGAACCTGGGATATCATGAAGGATACAGGTATGCTCATAGTTTCGAGGACAATTTTGTCCAGGACAATTTCCTGCCGGAGCAGATAACCGGTACGGTCTTTTACGATCCGGGCAGGAATGCCCGTGAGCTTGAGATACGAAAGCAACTGGAGACCCGGTGGCAAAAAATCTATAGATACAAAAAGGATAACGAATAGAATATTTAGTAATTTTATCTCATGAAAGTCAGTGAACTGAATATTCCGTTGCTAAAGCATACAGGCAGCGGGAATTTTCTTCTTCTTGCAGGACCATGTGTGGTTGAGTCGGAGGAGATGACGCTGCGCGTGGCTGCCGAGGTGGTGAAGCTCAGCGACAAGTACCATATTCCGTTGATTTTCAAATCATCATACCGTAAAGCAAACCGGTCAAGGCTTGATTCGTTTTCAGGCATCGGCGACGAGAAAGCGCTCGAGATACTTGCGGAGGTAAGGGAGAAGTATTCGGTGCCGGTGGTTACTGACATTCACTCGCCTGAGGAAGCCCGCATTGCCGCTCATTTCGTCGATGTCATCCAGATTCCTGCGTTTCTCTGCAGGCAGACAGATCTTCTTGTTGCTGCAGCTGCCACCGGAAAGGTGGTAAATGTCAAGAAGGGACAGTTTCTTTCCGGTGCCTCAATGCGCTTTGCGGCAGGAAAGATAAGGGAATCGGGAAATGAGAGAGTGATGCTTACCGAGAGGGGAAGCTTTTTCGGGTACAATGACCTGGTTGTGGATATGCGGAACATCCCCGTGATGAAGCAGATCGGCGCTCCGGTGATAATGGACATCACCCATTCGCTGCAGCAGCCAAACCAGGAAGGAGGTGTATCCGGCGGACAGCCTGACATGATTGAAACCATCGGCAGGTGCGCCATTGCTGCCGGCGTTGACGGAATCTTCATCGAAACTCACCCTGAACCGGCCTCTGCCCTCTCTGACGGAGCCAACATGCTGAGGCTCGATATGCTCGACAGCCTGCTTAATAAACTTACATTAATAAGAACTACAGTTAACTCCTTTTAATAAACAACAAATTAAATTATTATGAAAAAATCAATGACTCTTCTGGCGGCATTTCTGGTGGCATCAGTCTGCAGTGCCCAGTCGCTCGACGAGATTGCAAACAAGTACTATGCAGCCAACGGGATTGAGAACCTGGAGAAGGCTCAGACCATGACTATGAAAGGCGTTGTCAGCCAGATGGGCATGGAATTGCCAATAACCATTATGGTCAAAAAACCAAATAAGGTCAAGGTAATTCAGGAGTTCAACGGAATGGAGATCGTCATAGCCTTCGACGGTGAAAAGGGATTTATGCTGAATCCGCTCACCGGCGCCACTGAAGCGGTTGAACTTCCTGCCGAGCAATTGGGCCAGGTGCAGGAGTACAACGTGTTCAAAGACTCTTTCATGGAGGCTTTCAAAGCCGGGAGAATGAAGCTTGAGGGTGAGGAAGCCGTGGAAGGCAAACCGGCCTATAAGATCACCGTCACAAGTGAATCTGGTGCCACTTCGACCACATACCTTGACAAAGAGAGCTTCCTGCCTGTCAAGACGGCCCAGACCGTCAGCCAGATGGGGCAGGAAATGCTGGTTGAGTCCTATATCAGGGAACGGAAAGAGATCAATGGCGTCAAATTCGGGACCAAGATCGCCCAGTTCGTTGAAGGATCCGAGCTGGGAGGCATGACCTTCCAAACGATTGAGTTTGACACCCCGATGGAGGATTCAATCTTCAAATTGTAATATGCAAATGGGTGCCGGTGCAAAAGGTCTCAGACCTGTCGCCACCCGGACCGGAAAATATCCTGGATAAAATCATGTAGGAGGAAAATAAAGTAGTTTTCCTCCTACTTTATTTTCCGACCTCTCACACCACCGTACGTACGGGTCTCGTATACGGCGGTTCCTTAAGAGACCACTCTAACCTTACTGTAATAGTCTGTGAAGAAAACGTAGCCGGATAGACGAAGACGCACGGAAGTGATGGTGGTGGAGAGGATATAACTCCCGGCAATGCGCCAGTATCCCTTCCTTGTGTTCGCCCACATATAGGCTTGGGATTTACTAATCCCCAACCTTTTAAGATTACTACTTCTGTTCCTTATCCGTTTCCATTGTTTCCAGATGACCATGCGTAACCTCCGGCGATACCACTCATCTATCCCTTCCAGAAGAGTCTTCATGTCTGCCAGCCTGAAGTATTGCAACCAGCCTTTAATGTATTGGCTCAATGCTTCCTTCCTCCGATCATTGCCCCATCCGTTGCTCCTTGATGTCAGCTCCTTGATACGAGTTTTCATCTTAGATACGCTTTTGGGATGTATACGCAGTCTGCCCTCCCCCTTGTAGATGTAAAAGGATTAGCCAAGGAACTTAACTTCCCTGACATAGGCTGCCTTACTCTTGTCCCGATTGACTTTCAGCAGCAACTTCCCCTCTATAAAGGAGATGATGTTCTGCATTGTACGTTCGGTACTCCGTCGGCTCCTGCATAATATGACCATGTCGTCTGCATAGCGTACAAACTTGTGTCCCCGTCTCTCAAGCTCAATGTCCAGTTCATTGAGCAATATGTTGCTCAGTACAGGACTTAACGGACCTCCCTGCGGAACACCCGCCGGCGTCTCTTCGTATCTGCCTTCCTTCATCACTCCTGCATTGAGATACTTGTGGATAAGCGAGACAACCCGCCCATCCTTAACCTTGCGTGACAGTACCTCTATCAGTTTGCCATGGTTCACCGTGTCAAAGAACCTCTCAAGATCAATGTCCACTGCATATACATAGCCTTCCGTGATGTAATCCCGGCATTTACTAAGTGCCTGGTGTGCGCTCCGCATAGTTATCGCCAATGCCGGGCACACACAAAAGATGCCGCCCACGCCGGGCGGCATCTCCTGTATCAAAGGCAGACCTGTAAGCCGGGTTCTGTCGGGAGACGGTTCCAGTAAAGGATTTTGTTCCCTGTCCGTCATTTATCTTGCCCCGTCATTGCTGGCGCGGTCATACGACCTACCCCCCGGCTCGGGCGAGCAGCCCTCAGACGCCGGTATACATGGTCTTTCAACCCATCAGGTGTACGGCTCCCGGTGTCACCACCAGAACCGGTGAGCTCTTACCTCACCTTTTCACCATTGACCCGCGGAGCGGGACTGTTCTTTTCTGTTACACTGCTATACCCTTTCGGATATCTTCCCGTTAGGAAGGATGGTGCTCTGCGTTGCCCGGACTTTCCTCCCCGGCACCTGAGTGCAGGAGCGACGGACCGGCCTGCCGGTGGCAAAGATAGTCAATTATTCCGAATCAGGAGATCAGCAATTGCTTCCAGTGGCCTGCACATCTCTTCGGGCGGAAGCCCGTGCCAATCTGTGAATGAGTTCCATGCCCTCGCGGTGATCTCACCGATCAGATCATCATCCATCTCCTCAAAAACAGCGACCTGCTTCTGCCACCACGGATCGAAACTGATTTATGCCATTTCTGTTACTTTCTGATTGTCACTATTGTAGCTCCATTATAACCGTACCTGGCAAACGGTGCATCATGGCAGGTGCAGGAAGGATATTCAGCTGCGATGGCGGCACGCAAAGCCTCTCTAAGCTTACCGCTCCCCGAACCGTGAATGAAAACGATCTCTCTCGCTCCTGCCTTGATTGAGCTGTTAAGCTCTCCCCTGACCCGTGCCAGCTGACGTTCCAGCGCTTCAACCCCTGCCTGGCCCGGCCTGAGGTGAAGGTCAATTTCCCTGACCTTACTTCCGCCTGAGGGCGGACGGCTGCTGCGGCTTCCTTTCATGACCTGTCATCTGATCTCAAAATTAGCTATTTTTGCCCGTTACGAAAAAATGAAGATGAGCTACGGCGACATAAAGATAGCGGATTACACCTATGATCTGCCCCCGGAGAGGATAGCGAAATACCCTCTTCCCGAAAGGGACAAGTCAAAGCTGCTGGTGTGGGACGGTAACATCAGTGATCATATTTTCAGTGAGTTGCCGGCCCTGACCGACCATGCCAGCCTGATGGTATTCAATAATACCAGGGTTATCCGTGCGCGGATTATCTTCAGGACAGCCAGCGGCGCCATCATAGAAGTCTTCTGTCTTGAACCGCACAGTCCGGCTGAATTCTCAATGAACCTGGCATCGGGTGGCCCGGTGGAATGGAAATGCCTTGTAGGCAACCTCAAGCGCTGGAAAAGCGGAATGCTGGAATCACGGTTCATTCATGATGGCAAGGAGCATATCCTCAGTGCAGAACGTACAGGGACAGCCGGAGACGCCTTCACTGTAAGGTTCAGCTGGAATGAGGCCGGTCTTTCCTTTGCCGGAGTGCTCGAGTGCCTGGGCCATATGCCCATACCACCATACCTGGACAGGGATGATGAGGAGAGCGACGTTTCTGCATACCAGACCACATATGCACGAATAAACGGTTCAGTGGCGGCCCCGACTGCCGGACTCCATTTTACGCCTTCTGTACTCGCCGGACTTGATGCGGCAGGTATTCCACGGGCGGAGGTGACTCTTCATGTCAGCGCCGGAACATTCAGGCCGGTGAAATCAGAGCTGATCTGTGACCACATGATGCACAGCGAGCACTTTTTCGTCTCAAAACAGACTTTGGAGCGCCTCAGAAGCAGGAAAACCACCGCAGTGGGCACCACCACCGTCCGCACGCTCGAGAGCCTCTACTGGCTCGGAATGAGCCTTTATGAAGGCAGGGAGTTCAAAGACCGAATCCCATCCGTTTCACAGTGGGAACCTTACGAAAAAGAGGGTGAACTTGATCCTGCCGTCGCAATTGACTGCCTCCTGGCTGAACTTGAAAGGAGCGGCAGGGACACGCTGGAAGCCCGCACTGACATCATCATTGTTCCAGGTTACAGGTTCAGGATGGTCAGCAGCATGGTTACAAACTTCCATCAGCCCCACAGTACTCTTTTGCTACTGGTAGCTGCCTTTGCCGGGGAAAACTGGAAAAAGATATACAATCATGCCCTGGCTTCAGGGTACCGTTTCCTGAGTTATGGCGACAGCATGCTGCTGGCTCCGCGAACCTGAATCATCACCACGCTGTTTTTGATCTTCCTTTCTCTGTAGCCGAGATACAGAAAGGGTCAGGAGACTACTTATAATCTGACATCATATTTTTCAGCCTGTCTGCAAATTGCACAACGTCATCTGAAGTTGTATCCCAGCTCGTCATCAGCCGGTATTCTGATGTCTGTTCATTCCACGGGTAGAAAAAGTACTCTCTGCTCAGCAGTGCGGCCACCCTGTCGGGCATGATGACGAAGACGCCATTGGCCTCCACTTTCTGGGTGATCTTTATTCCGCTGATCTCCTTCAGCCTTCTTTGCAATTCCCGAGCCATCCTGTTCGAGTGTGAGGCGCACTCCTTCCATAATCCGCCTGAAAGATAGGCGATATACTGTGCTGAGATGAAACGCATCTTTGAAGCCAGCTGCATCCCCTGCTTCCTGAGGTATTTGAATCCCTCCGAGAGCCCCGGTTTAAGGAAACAGACAGCTTCGCCGTACATCATCCCGTTCTTGGTTCCTCCGAAGGAGAGGATATCAACGCCGGCGTCGGTGGTGAATGCCCTGAACGGAACGCTCAGGGTGACTGCGGCATTGGCAATGCGGGCGCCGTCCATATGAAGCAGCAGACCGTGTTCATGCGCGTAGTCTGCCAGCTCCTTCACCTCCCCGGGAGTATAAACAGTGCCCATTTCCGTGGCCTGTGAGATGGAGATCACTCCGGGCTGGCTATGGTGCTCAAAATCAAATCCGTGCATATGCCTGGCGAGCATCTCCGGGCGCAGCTTCCCGTCAGGTGTGTCAACAGAAAGCACCTTGCATCCGGTAAATTTTTCAGGAGCGCCGCACTCGTCAGTCTCGATGTGGGCTGTATGCGCAGTGATGACCGAGTTCCACGATTTCATCACCCCTGCGAGTCCCAGCACATTGGCACCGGTGCCTGTAAAGACGAAATATACCTCCGTTTCAGCTCCCAGTTCCTTCTTTATCAGCGTCATGGCCGTTTCGGTGAACGGATCGTCGCCGTAACCTACCACATGTCCCCTGTTGACCCGCAACAGTTCCTTCATCACGGCGGGATGGACGCCTGAGTTGTTATCGCTGGCAAAGCCTCTCTTGAGTTCCGGATCGCTCATGAATGTATTGTTTTTTGGTCGCCGCAATTTAATTAAAAGCAATCTACCTGCCAATGTTCTTTAGCTATCTTTACATTTTGGTCCGGACATGACACGATACTTCATTTTTCTTTCCTTCAGGGGCACGGCATACAACGGCTGGCAGATTCAGCCCGGCAAGCACACCGTACAGGGTGTTCTCACTAAGGCGCTCAGCACAGTTCTCTCATCGCAGATAGCGGTCACAGGAGCCGGTCGGACTGACACCGGAGTTCATGCCTCTTTTTTCTGTGCCCATTTTGATGCCGTGCGTAACGACCTCAACAATGACGGGCAGTTGCTTTACAATCTCAACGGCATACTTCCCGATGACATTGCGATAAAACGTATCGTGAAGGTAAATCCCGATGCCAATGCAAGGTTCGATGCCATTTCCCGGACATATCAGTATACCGTGACCAGGGTGAAGGATCCGTTCTGTGCCGACACCGCATGGCTGCTCTACTGGCAGCTTGACATTGACAGGATGAATGAGGCTGCAGCGATACTGCTGAAGCACAGCGATTTTACCAGCTTCTGCCGGCTTCACGGCAGCAACAGGACCAACATTTGCCGGGTGACGCATGCGCGATGGACTGACGAGCAGGAAAAGCTCATCTTCACCATTACAGCTGACAGGTTCCTGAGGAACATGGTGAGGGCTGTGGTTGGCACACTTATCCCGGCCGGGAGAGGGAAGCTGGCTCTGAACGACTTCGACGCGATTCTCCGCGGGAAAAACCGGGGACTTGCAGGACAGTCTGCACCTGCACACGGGCTTTCACTGACGGCAATTGGATATCCCGGCAATATATTCATTTGATTTTCAGGTGCCTGCAGCAGCCGACCGGCAGATTACCGGCAGCACAAGGAATAACAGGTATTCGCCTGCGCTTTGTCACTCCACATCATTCCATATCTCCCAGGCCAGCCCGGCCTGAATAAGGAACATCTCCTCACCATTGACGGTGATGCATCCATGCTCCTCTCCTCTTGACAGGAATGCCGTAACCGGAGGATTGTATATGAGGTCGAACAACAACTGTCCCTCCCGCAGGCAGCTGTAGTCAATGGGAGGCATAGCTTCAGTGTGAGGTGCCATGCCCACCGGTGTGGTATTGATTATTACCCCTGCCTCGCTGATCATGTATCCCGGCAGGTCATCATAGGTATATCCGCCGCGGACTGGCTTGCGCGACACCGGTACAGCAATGATATTCAGATCAATAAGTGTATGGATCACGCTCTTCGCAGCTCCGCCGGTACCGAGGACCAGGGCGCTGTCAGGCAGGGTATCCAGGTTACTGAGAAGTGATTCCCTGAAGGCAGGTGCGTCTGTGTTGAAGCCCTTAAGCCAGGCTTTCCCGCCGTGGCGGGTGACCTTTACGGTATTGACTGCACCGATTTCAGCTGCTACCGGATCTATATCATCCAGGAAGTCCATCACCTTCACCTTCCAGGGGATGGTCACATTGAATCCGCAGAGGTCAGGTTCCCGCACAAGCAGTTCAGGAAGCATACCTATTTCCGGCAGCTCAAACTTGCGGTAAGCATGATCAGAAAGGTGTTCCCTTTCAAATTTTTCCGAGAAATGCTTCTGAGAGAATGAATGTCCGAGCGGAAATCCTATTATTCCGTAGAGCCTCATTTCATGTGGTCAGGAAGGAAGCTGAAAAAGGTGTCACTTCGCAATCCAAGCCTGAGTGATTCAAGTGCAATTATCTCATTCGGGGCTATGTTCCCGAGGTTGACATTGGCGCCGAAGTGGGCAATGAACCACGCCTGCTGCTGTTTCAGCGGTGCTTCCCACAGTACGTTGTCAAATCCTATCTCCCGTGAGATGGTGCCGATAAGGTCCTTATTCACCGAGCCGTCATCATTGTAGATGCCAATTGTGCCCGATTCGCGCGCCTCAGCGATAACCTTCACCGAGCCGGCATCAAGTTCGGCCTTCATCATCTCCACCCACTGGGCAGGGGTATAAATAATATTCTTCTTTTTCGAGCCGACCTCGGAGATCACTGTGAAATCCTTTGACAGTTTCCTGATATACTGAAGTTTTTCACTATGATCGAACTCATATGAGCCATCGGAGATCTCAACCATTCTCACGCCTGCATGCTTCAGCAGGTCAACGTATTCGGCAAAAAGTCCCCTGATAATGAATGCCTCGAAGAGGGTTCCCCCGAAGTAGACGGTCATTCCTGCCTCATGGTAGGTTTTTATCTTTTTGTCGACATTCGGGGTTATTACCGATGTTCCGAATCCAAGCTTCACAAAGTCAACATACTCGCTGCCCACCCCGGCGAAGTCTTCAGCCTCCCTGAGACTCAGTCCCTTATCCATTACCATTGTAAGCCCCTCTTTTCTCGGCTTACCCGGCCTTACCGGAATGTGTGTCAGCAGTTCTCTCGCTTGTTTCATATCTTAGTTGGTTTTCCTGAACAGTCGTCTCATTGCATTGGTCAGCTTTTCCTCCGGCAGGAGCACGGAGTACTCTTCAAGGAGTTCATTATCAAGCCTTATAGCCCTGACAAGGTTGCGGGTGGCTTCCTTCATATTGCCCGTGTGAAGATACGCCGATGCCAGCAGGAAGTATATTCCTGGCAGGTCTCCGCTGATTTTCGCGGCTTTTTTCAAAATGCGGATTGCTCCCCTGTAGGCTCCGGTCATCATCACCACTATGCCCGTCTCGATCCATGCCTCGTCATAGTAGCCATCAATGATCAGAGCTTCGATATAGCATCTTACTGCCTCCCTGATGTTTCCGTTCATGATATGGGCCTTGCCAAGTGAGAACCAGTAGTCGGGATTCTCGGGGTCAAGTTCAATGGCTTTCTTCAGGGGTGTGATACTTTCAGCAGGCCTGTTGCGCGAGAGCGACAGCAGTCCGAGGCCGTACCACGGATCAGGAAAATCAGGTGTGATATCAATGGCCTCGGCGTAGTACTTGCGTGCCATCGCCTCATCGCCTGTCTTGTCATAGCACTCGGCAAGGTAAGTCAGCCCCTCGAGGCTGTCAGGCTCCTCCTCCACGAACTGGCGGTAGACATCCATCGCCTCGCTGTATTTCCCGAGGTTGCTGAGGATGTTAGCCTTGTTGAAGAGGGCGAAGGTGTTTTCGGGATTCAGGGCAAGGGCATAATCATACGCCTCGAGCGACTTGCCGTAATCACCTGTTTTATTGTATATTATACCGAGATTATACCATGCGCTGTCTGAGTACGGATCCTCGTCCAGGTAGAGGTTATAGTATTTTATGCTTGTCCGCTGGTCACCCTTCTTGTCATAGGCATATGCAAGGTCATACAGATGAGCAGGGAAATCCGGCTCAAGTTCGGCCAGTTTGTTGAGGTAGGGAATCATTTCCTCGTGAAAATTGAGGTTCTGCAGCACTGATGTTATGCTGTAAAGGATATTTTCGAGATCATCCGAATCGGTTTCCAGGGCAAGGTCGAATACCTTGCGTGCCCCGTTGATGTCACCAAGCATTGCCAGCGCTGTCGCCTTGCAAAGGTAGATATCACAGTTGCCGGGCTCAATGTTTTCAAGCCGCCTGGCTATTGTAAGAGCCTCGGTGGCCCTTCCCTTTTCAAGCAGTACGCGGGCTTTCCTGATAAGGATGGGAACTGAGTTGGGATGCAGTTCACATGCAAGTGAGGTAGCCTCAAAGGCGTGAACCGGGTTGTTGCCCTCAAGGTAATAGTCTATAATGGTCTCAAACTCATTGACGTCGAAATAGCAGGTTTCCTTGTTCTTCCGCATTCTCTCAAACCGGAGAATCACCTCATCCAACTCACTGTCGTGCACAAAACCGGATCTTTCTTCTTCCATCTCCCCGAAAAATATTCTGCAAATTTAACATATTATTGGTTCAGTCAGCCCGGACCGGGCAGCAATTATCAACAGACACCCGTTTTTATAAACATGATAAACAGGTATTTGTAAAAAAAAATTCATCTGACGCAACCTTCCCATGCCGGAATCCATCTTACAATTGAGTTCAGAAGCTTACCCTCAAACCAAATATTACCCTAGAATTAACCTGAATTCTACCTTCTGAAACCGGGCCCCGGGTCCGGTTTTTTTCATTTGGCTCATATTAAACATCTTTGCTGCCCGTTATAAAATAAACGACTGTCATGACCAGCAGCAGGTTACTATTTTTTCTTGCAGTTTTGTCAATTGTCCCTTTCTTCACAGGTTGTCGCGAGGAACCATTGAAAATCAACTATGAGCTGGGCATTTTCCCTGATTCGGTCATAGCACTTGAGGGGCTCAATACAGAGCATGACGACTACAATATGGATATTGAAGCGGGAAGGATTGATGCCAGGCTTCCGGTGGTCTTCTCCTCCAACAGGCAAAGTGCGGGAGGTGAGTTTGACCTGACACATGGGCTTATCTGGTACTCATTCGGACAGACAACCGGTTCCTTCCAGCTTGAATCCGAGATGGCGGCAGATGTTTTTCTTGACAGGCTCACCTCAGCTTTCAATACCGGTGGCAACGAGTTCGGTCCCTTGAGGTTTTTCAACGGCCGCAACGGACTCGAGTACATGGCGGCCGCAACGGAGACTGATGAAAACGGGCTGGACATCGTCTTTACAAGTTATATCCCTGCTTTCACCAACCTGCCTGCGGTCGAACCCCCTGTCGGGGCAACACTCTTCAACAGCCAGTCTGATGACGCCTATCTTTCCCTGGGAACCACGCTTGACACAGCATGGTTCTGTTCTGACAGAGGCGGAGATTTTGATATTTACATGCTAACCAGGCCTGCCGGGCTGAGCCTCGGTGAATGGTTGATGTCACCGGCGGCGACACCCGCACTGGTTGACAGCATTAACAGCACATGGGACGACAAATGCCCCTTTGTCAGGGGCAGGTACATGGTGTTTGCCTCTGAGATGCAGGGCGGTATGGGCGGGTTTGACCTGTACTACTCCGTCTTGTGCAACGGGAAGTGGAGTTCCCCGGTTAATATGGGGCCCGGGATCAACTCCGCCGCAAACGAATACAGGCCGGTGCTTGGAATAGACCTTAAGTTCGAGAACTTTTTCCTGATTTTCTCGTCTGACAGATCAGGCGGCAAGGGAGGATACGATCTCTATTTCACGGGCATAAGTTTGCCCTGAGCCCTGCATGCCTGCAGGGTGTTAAGCAGCAGGGAGACCCTGGTCATGGGACCGACGCCTCCGGGAACCGGGGTTATCCAGGAGCACCGGGGTGCGACCTTCTCAAAATCAACATCGCCTTTCAGCCTCCATCCTGCTTTTGTATCAGGTGCATCTACGCGTGTTGTGCCAACATCAATCACCACTGCTCCCTCCTTTACCATGTCAGCGGTTATGAATCCTGGCTGCCCGATGGCAGCTATTATAATATCTGCCCTTCTGACAATCTCCGCAATGTTTCTTGTGCGGCTGTGAACCACGGTGACGGTTGCATCGGCACCCTTCTGAGACAGGAGTATGCTGACCGGGCGGCCCACGATGTTGCTGCGGCCAACCACAACGCACTCAGCGCCCTTCAGAGGGATGTTGTACCGTTTCAGCAGTTCCATGATGCCGGCAGGTGTTGCCGAGACAAAAGAAGGGAGTCCGGCAGCCATACGGCCCACATTCACCGGGTGGAAGCCGTCAACATCCTTATCCGGGCTGATGGTCTCAATTACCTTGTCTTCAGAGATATGGTCAGGCAGCGGTAATTGCACGATCAGTCCGTCGAGTTCCGGGTCACCGTTCAGTTCCCTGACCTTTCCGAGCAGAACATCCTCACTCACGGTTGCGGGCATCCTGATGAGTGTGGACCTGAAGCCCACCTCCTCGCAGTCCTTCACCTTGTGGGAGACGTAGGTTTCGCTGCCGCCGTCGTTACCCACGAGGATGGCTGCCAGATGGGGAACGCGATGGCCTGAATTTTTTATCTCTTTCACCGCTTCGGCGATTTCACTTCTGATTTCTGCAGCTGTTTTTTTCCCGTCAATGATGTTCATAATTGCGATTCAGAATTTGGGGTATGTGGTTTTATGCGTCAATTACAATGCCTGATCCCCTGTGGGGATTGATTCTCATCATGTCTCTGGTCTACAATGCTTTATCCCCTGCGGGAATTTCGTCAATCGCAAATCGCAAATCGCAAATCGCAAATCTACAATGTTCACCGTCTCTTCACTGCCATCTTGGACAGGTCACCTCCTTTGGCAACCATCTTCATGATCTTGCGTGTCTCATCAAACTGTTTCAGAAGCCGGTTCACCTCCATGACAGTTGTGCCGCTCCCTTCGGCGACTCTCTTGCGGCGGCTGCCGTTGAGCAGCACCGGGTTCGATCTCTCGGCCGGAGTCATACTGGAGATGATTGCTTCTATTCCCTTGAAAGCATTATCATCAATGTCAAGGTTTTTAATAGCCTTGCTTACCCCGGGGATCATTCCCATCAGGTCCTTCATGTTCCCCATCTTCTTGATCTGCTGTATCTGAGAGATGAAGTCGTTGAAGTCGAACTGATCCTTGGCAATCTTCTTCTGCAGCTTGCGTGCCTCAGCCTCGTCGTATTGTTCCTGTGCCTTCTCGACCAGGCTGATGATATCGCCCATGCCCAGTATCCTGTCAGCCATCCTTTCAGGGTAGAAGATGTCAATGGCATCCATCTTTTCGCCGGTGCTGACGAACTTGACAGGTTTGTTCACCACTGATCTTATTGAAAGGGCCGCACCACCCCTGGTGTCGCCGTCGAGCTTGGTGAGAACCACCCCGTCGTAGTCTATTCTCACGTTGAATTCAAAAGCCGTGTTGACGGCATCCTGGCCTGTCATCGAGTCAACCACGAAGAGAGTCTCCTGAGGTGTGACAGCGTTCTTCACGGCCGCTATCTCGTTCATCATCTCCTCATCCACAGCAAGGCGTCCGGCGGTGTCTATGATTACCAGGTCATTGCCATTCTTCTTCGCCTCCCTGATGGCATTCCTGGCTATCTCGACAGGATTGCGGCTGCCATCTTCGGTATATACCGGAACCTCTATCTGGGAACCGAGCACCTTCAGCTGCTCAATTGCAGCAGGCCTGTAGACGTCGCCGGCCACCAGCAGCGGATGTTTGCCCCTCTTGCTCTTCATGAGCTTGGCCAGTTTGGCGCTGAAGGTTGTCTTGCCGCTTCCCTGCAGTCCGGCTATCAGTACTATCGAAGGATTTGCCTTGATGTTAATGTCGCTCTTCTCCCCTCCCATCAGTTCCACCAGCTCATCATGCACAATCTTGACCATCATCTGCGACGGTTTGACTGACTTGAGCACGTTCTGACCCATCGCCTTTTGCTTGACGGTGTCAGTAAACTGTTTGGCTATCTTGAAGTTAACGTCGGCATCAAGAAGCGCTCTGCGCACATCCTTGAGGGTTTCAGAAACATTGATTTCAGAGATCACCCCTTCTCCCTTCAGAATCTTGAAGGAGCGTTCCAGTCTTTCACTCAGGCTTTCAAACATAATTATATGATAATCTAGTTTTACATTCTTTCAGGGGCTTCGATACCCAGCAGGTAGAGCCCTTTCTCCAGCACCTTTCCGGTCAGTTCCGACAGCCGGAGGCGGAAGTTGCGTATATTTTTAACCTCTTCGCCAAGGATAGAGTAGTCATGGTAAAACTGGTTGAATTCCCTTGCCAGATCATAACAGTAGTTGGCAATTAGGGCAGGACTCAGTTCCCGTGCTGCCTCAGGCACAATCTGCCGGAAATCGTGCAGCAGTCTTATCACACTGATCTCCTTGGTATTTGGAATTACTCCTTCAACCGCATCAGCAGTATCTGCGACCCCGGTTTCCTCTGCCTTTTTCAGGACTGACCTTATCCTAGCATAGGTATATTGTATGAACGGGCCGGTATTGCCGTTGAAATCGATTGACTCCCGCGGGTTGAAGGTCATGTTCTTCTTCGGGTCTACTTTCAGGATGAAGTACTTCAGGGCTCCCAGTCCGATCTGCCTGCAAATATTATCTTTCTCATCCTGGCTGTAACCGCCCAGTTTGCCAAGTTCCTGTGACATCACGCCGGCCGTGGCAGTCATCTCCTCAATGAGGTCATCAGCGTCAACCACTGTACCTTCTCGTGACTTCATCCTGCCTTCGGGAAGCTCAACCATACCGTAGGAGAAGTGGTGCAGTCCCCGTGCCCAATCGAATCCCATCCTCTGCAGCGCCAGTGTCAGCACCTGGAAGTGATAGTTCTGTTCATTGCCCACCACGTAGATATGGCGGTCAAAGTGGTAATCATTATACCTTATTACTGCGGTGCCCAGGTCCTGAGTCATATAGACCGCGGTACCGTCAGACCGGAGCAGGAGCTTCTGGTCGAGCCTGTCTGCAGTGAGGTCGATCCAGACTGAACCGTCTTCCCTGCGGATCAGGTGTCCCTGTTCAAGGGAGCGGAGCACTATATCCCTGCCGACCTTGTAGGTATCTGACTCATAGTAGATTTTGTCAAACTCCACACCCAGTGCCCTGTATGTCACGTCGAAGCCTTCGTAGACCCAGGAGTTCATCATCTGCCACAGATTCACCGTTTCCGGGTCACCTGCCTCCCATTTAAGAAGCAGGCGGCGGGCTTCCTGCATCAGCGGTGCATTTTCGCGTGCTTCCTCGGGGGTGCTCCCTGACGTCACAAGGTCTGCTGCCTGTTCTTTCAGTTTCTTTTCAAAAAGGACATAATAGTCACCCACGAAATGGTCGCCTTTCATCCCTTCGGAGACGGGAGTGCGGCCATTGCCGTACTTCTGCCAGGCGATCATTGATTTGCAGATATGGATGCCGCGGTCATTGACGATGTTGGTTCTTATGACCCTGTTTCCTGCAGCGCCAATTATTCTCGAGAGGGAGAAACCGAGCAGGTTGTTGCGTATATGGCCCAGGTGCAGCGGTTTATTGGTATTCGGCGATGAGAATTCGATGACCACGGTTTCGGCTTCCTGCCCGGGCTGTGAAAACCCGTAGCCGGTGTCAGCGTGCATTTCAGCAAGCCGTCTGCCCCATTCTTCCGGTGAGATGGTCAGGTTCAGGAATCCCCTGATCACATTGTAGCCGCTAACGGCGTCGATCTTCTCCGTGAGGTATTCGCCTATCTCCCTTGCGGTTTGTTCAGGTGAGCGGCGGGAAGTTTTAGTAAGCGGGAAGACCACAAGGGTGAAGTCGCCCTCAAATTCCTTCCGGGTCTTCTGGATCTGCAGGAGATCATCATCAGCCACGACACCGTAAAGTGTTCTGACAGCTTCTTTTATCCCGGTTCTGAGCAACGTTTCCATCCTGTTTCAGTTATGGCTGCAAATATAGCATAATAGTTTTTTACAGCGTCCTGTGATTGTTCAGCGGATGATCATAAATTGTTCAAAAAAGTTGATAACTGTTAGTTATTTTTTGACGAAGACCTCAACATCATCAAAAAAAACAGGTTACCTTTAGCTTGTACGTTGGGGCAATTGTACAATACTAGGGAAGGAATCAGATCTTATGGTAAAATTACAGGATATTCGAATTGAGGCTACCTCTAAAACACCGCAGGTAAGTTTTACAGCAACCACCGGAAATCTAACATTTACAGGCAAATCGTTGCCTGAAAACGCTTCAGGTTTCTTTGAGCCGCTATACAAATGGGCGTCAGAATATGCCAAGAATCCGGCTGAGAGCACGAATCTAAAATTCAACGTTGATTACTTCAATACCTCCTCTGTCATCTGGATGGGGAAGATTCTGAAAGTACTGACGAAAATCAGGAAGAGTGATCATATACTGTTTGTGCATCTCTATTTTGACATCGAGGAGTATGATTCAATGGGTGAAGAAGATGTAAGGGAATCTCTCTCCCCGTTCCTGGATGTAACCGCTGATGCCACCTGCAGTGTAGGTATCAGGCTCTACGGGGTTGATGAAGACGGAAATACACTGAAAGAGAATATCGTTCTCATCTGACAGGGTCAGTCTCGGTTTTTACCGGTTTTTGGTTTAACTTTACGGGATGCAACTGCTTTTGCTATGAAAAGGGTTAGTATCATCCTGGTAATGTTAATTTTTCCGCTAATGAACATATTCGGACAGGAACATGACAGGCAGCCGGTTGTCTCAGGGAGTTTCTATCCCGCCGGCAGCGAGAGGCTCAGGAGTGAACTTGCAGGGTATTTTACATCATTCAGGAAGCCTGATGCCGGAGTGAGGGTGAGAGCCATAATCGTACCCCATGCCGGCTATGTGTATTCAGGGCACACTGCTGCGGCAGGTTTTGCCGCCATACCTGCGGAAGCTGTATATGACAACATTTTTCTGATCGGCGTCAGTCACCGCTATGCCTTTGAGGGTGCCGCGGTATTCAGCTCCGGGAACCTGGTTACTCCGCTCGGAACTCTTAAAGTCAACAGGGAGATTGGTGAAAAGCTCAGGTCAACCAACAGGTGGTTCATCGAAAAAGATGTGGCTCACGGTCCTGAGCATTCGCTCGAGGTGCAACTGCCCTTCATTCAGTATCATTTCACTAAGCCCCCGGCCATCGTTCCGATACTGATCGGCACCAGGAACACCACTGTACTTAAGGCGATAGCCTCAGGACTTCAGCCGTGGTTCAATGACCGCAACCTTTTTGTAATCAGCAGTGATTTTTCGCATTATCCGGCCTATGATGACGCAAAGCGTGTCGACAGGCTTTCCAGCGATGCCATAATCAAAGGTAATGCCGAGGCTTTTCTCCGGACGATAAGGAACATAGAGACTTCGGGTACTGACAACCTGGCCACGGCCATGTGCGGGTGGCCCGCAGGGGCGGTACTGCTCTATATGGCTGAAAAGGATGAGGGACTGCAGTTCCGCAACGTGGAATACACCAACTCCGGTGATGCCAGGGTTGGCTCGAAGGATGAGGTTGTGGGTTACAATGCAATTGTACTGGAGAAGAAGAGTCCTGCACCTGAACCCTTCACGCTGACGGCGGCAGAGAAAAAGATCCTGCTCGGCACAGCGCGGGAGGCCATTACAGCGAGACTGAACAATCGCAAACCTGTTCCGGTGGATGAAGGCAGGCTGACACCGGGGCTCAGGGAACCGTTAGGAGCATTCGTGACACTGACCAGAGAGGGTGAGCTCAGGGGATGCATCGGACGGTTCACCTCAACTGATCCACTGTGGGAAGTGGTAGCTGCCATGGCCACGGAAGCTGCCTTCGGCGACCCCAGGTTCCCTGCGCTGACGAAAGCTGAATACCCTTCCGTTCACCTGGAGATTTCGGTTCTCGGACCAATGAGGAAAATAAACAATATCAACGAAATAAAGATCGGCCGGCACGGCGTCTATATTAAAAAAGGCTTCCGGTCAGGAACCCTGTTGCCGCAGGTGGCCACTGAAAGGGGCTGGACCGTGGAGCAGTTCCTCGGGTACTGTGCCCGCGACAAGGCAGGAATCGGCTGGGACGGCTGGAAAGAGAAGGACACGGAGATATTTGTCTATGAGGCCTATGTCTTCGGCGAACAGGAACAGAAATGACCTACCATGTTGTGCCTATAGGGGTGACCGTCCTGGTCATCTACCTTTTTTCACTCTACCTCTCATCTTCCGGTTTCACCGCCAGGCAGTCGCATCGTCGTTTCTGGAACTGGATACTGCTCTGTTCCTTTCTCATTGCTGCCCTTCTCGGTATCTTCCTGGCGCTGCGCATCACCTACCGGTGGGAGGTGTCGTTTGCGGAATCACTGATGCACTGGCATGTGGAGGCAGGCATCGCAATGGCTTTTGCATCTCTCATTCATCTCTCTTGGCATCTGGGGTATTATTTCCGCAGGTTGCGCATCCGCGAAAATGACGTAGCTCATGCTGCGGCGCCGCCGGCCACAGGAATGGATGCCGCAGGGGTTGATGCCGCAGGGCTCAGGCCGCTGCTGCTGCTGACGGGTTTTGTAAGCTCGGCATCGCAGTTCATACTGTTGCGCGAGGCTGCGATACTCAGTGGCGGCACGGAAGCGATGACAGGCCTCTTTCTCTGGCTGTGGCTCATCATTGCGGCCGGCGGCGCCGTGACCGGCAGCCGTTCGGTCATCACCTCCGTGCGGAGGATGGTTTGGACGCTGATTGCCGGCACTGCCCTGGCCCCGCTCTGCTTCCTGATGATGAACCAGATCATCCTCAGTCCCGGTCAGACACCATCCTTCTCCCAGGCGCTGGTGATACTGGCTGTCAGCGTGGCACCTGTGACATTCATCTCGGCGCTCATCTTTGTCCGGATCTCGGTGCTCAGAAATGCGGCAGGCATTGCGAGGGCAGGAAACAGCTTCGCCGCCGAAACGGCCGGATCAGTGGCGGCAGGCGTGGTGACGGCGCTGACGGTGACCCTCCGAATACCCAACTACCAACTGTACATGGTCATCCTGACGGTGGCAGTGGCATGCGCAGCGTGGTTCCTTGGTTACCCCCGCAGGATGAAGATCGCAGTACCTGCAGCAATGGCCGTCATAGCCGGCCTGCTTTTCATCTTCCCTCCTGACGCGGCAATAAGAAGCATTCTCCTGCGCGGCGTCAGGGCAGAAAGGAGCATCGACACTCCCTTCGGGAACATCACTACGGGAGTTTACAGCAACGAACGTACTGTCTATTATGACCACAGGCCGGTCTTTTTCCCCGGCGACGTGATCTCGGCCGAGGAGAACATACATTATGCCCTGCTGCAGCGCCAGAACTATGACAGGGTGTTGCTTATCTCAGGCGGGTTGAGGAGGCATCTTGCTGAGCTGATGAAATACAACATCCGGGAACTGACCTACCTGGAAATGGACCCCGGCCTCATTGCGGCTGAAGGGGTGCATGACACTGTCTGCGGTCAGATGAGGGTGAAGGTGGTCCGTGATGACCCGGCGGCCTTCCTGAGGGCTGATGGCGGAGCCTTTGATGCAGTAATCCAGTTGATACCTCCCCCTTCGACGCTGTCAGTCGACCGTTTCTATACCGTGGAATACTTCCGGATAGTAAGGGAGCAGCTCTCGCCTGAAGGTGTCTTCATTTGTACCCCGATGCCGTGGTTCAATTATTCACCGGAGAGTTACCGAAGGGGATTTTCACCATTCTTCAACGCACTCTCTGCCGTATTCAGCCATGTTACACTCATCCCTGGCTCGATGCTCTATGCCGTGGCCTCCGGCACCCCGGTAAGCCATGCAGTGGTGCAGCTTGCCGGTCAGCGCGGGATCGGGGCCAGCTATGTTAACGGCGACTATCTGAATGACAATGAGATAAAAACGAAGACCGAGCAAATACTGTCAAATGTCGACAGGAATGCAGGGATGAATACAACTCTGCGGCCAGTCACCTCCCTCTTCTCAAACCTCCTTTCACTTGAGAGGATGGGAATGAGGGGAGGCATTATCGCCTTGCTGGGACTGCTGATATTACTTCCCTTTGCCTTCGTATCAAGGGGCGGACAGGTCATGTTTGCTTCATCAGCCGGACTGGCAGGATTCGGCATGATATTGATCTTCGTTCTCCAGATGACAGCGGGGAACATTTACATGCTGTCGTCTGTCATCCTGACCCTTCTGATGGCCGGACTGGCAGCAGGCGCTGCACTTGGTGAACGGCTGGCGCTGAAGAGCCTGAAGATATGCATACTCATCCTGACAGGGATATTCACCCTGACAGGATTGCTGGTGCCGGCTCTTACAGTATCATCCTCCGGCCCGGTGCTGACATTCATCTTCATTGTGCTGCCTGCGGCAGGAATTGTCACAGGCGCAATTTACAGGATACTGACATCACGCCCCGGAGGCCGCGTCACAGGCAGTGTGTACTCAGCTGACATGGCAGGTTCTGCCCTCGGTTACCTCACTGCAGCAACCCTGCTTGTCCCGCTGGCAGGAACGGCAAACGGCTGTTTTATTCTTGCACTGTTCATTTTGCTTTCAGGCATAGTTGCATCTGTGACGATAAAAGCGTAGATTTACAGCAGGCAACAGAATCCATAACAGATTGAAGGACAACGACAATAATATTTCCAGGAGGAGTTTTGCCAGGAGGGGTTCCCTTGCCCTTGCAGCAGGCTTTTTTGCCCCCTTTCCTGCGGGCGCCATGAGACCTGCCCCGGTTGAGAGGGTTGCCATGTTCCAGGAGGCTGGCCCGAAGGGTGTGGTTTGCCTGATCTGTCCCAACGAGTGCACTCTCAAGGATGGGGAACTGAGCGACTGTCACAACCGGATTGCCAGGAAATCAAAACTTTATACGATGGCTTTCGGCAACCCGTGCGCCGTAAACACAGATCCGGTGGAAAAGAAACCCCTGTACCATTTCCTCCCGGGCACCACCGCTTTTTCAATAGCCACGGCCGGATGCAACCTGGCATGCCTCAACTGCCAGAACTGGACCATTTCGCAGACATCACCGGACAAGACAAGGAATTTTGACCTGCTGCCCCCGGATGTGGTGGCACAGGCTGCTGCCGGAGGATGCAGGTCAATTGCCTATACCTATTCCGAGCCCGTAACCTTTTACGAATACGTCTACGAAACATCCAGGCTGGCAAGGGAGAAGGGAATAAAGAACATAATGGTATCCAACGGTTATATCAACCGGGAGCCGCTCAGACAGCTCTGCCGCTATGTTGATGCCGCCAATATAGATCTTAAATCATTCAGTGACAGCACATATCTGAAACTCACAGGTGCGCGGCTGCAACCCGTTCTTGACAGTCTCAAAACCTACCGTGATGAGGGTGTCTGGCTGGAGATTACCAACCTCGTGGTTCCGGGGTGGACTGACAAACCCGATGAGATCAGGCAGATGTGCGACTGGCTGGCTGAGAAAGGATTCACTGACACTCCGCTCCATTTCAGCCGCTTCCAGCCCCAGTACAAGCTGGAGCATCTTCCTCCCACTCCTGCCGGCATACTGACAAAGGCGGCAGAGACAGCAAGGGCTGCCGGAATTAAATATGTCTATATAGGGAATCTCCCCGGTGCCGGAAATGATGACACCATTTGTCCCTCCTGCGGAAAGAAAGTAGTGGACAGAAGCGGATTCAGAATAGTGTCACAGGCCCTCTCCGGTGGCAGATGCGCATGCGGAACCAAAATCCCCGGAGTCTGGAGTTAAATCATCTTTCAAATATCTTCTGAAATATCATATGAAGCTTTCTGACGCTAAACTAAGGGTTGAAGAACTAAGGAAAACAATTGATGAACATAACCATAGATATTATGTTCTCAATCAACCTGTTATAACTGACTTTGAGTTTGACCTGCTGCTAAATGAGCTTCAGACACTCGAGAAAAATTTCCCGGAACTTGTAACTCCTGATTCTCCCACCATGAGAGTCGGCAGTGATCTCACGGATGAGTTTGTACAGGTGCAGCACAGGTGGCCGATGATGTCACTGGGGAACACCTACAGTGAAGAGGAACTTACTGAGTTTGGAGAGAGGGTGAAGAGGACCCTGGGTCAGGAGCCGGAATATGTATGTGAGCTCAAGTATGATGGCGTATCGATCAGCCTGACCTATGAGAACGGAGTCCTGTCAGGCGCTGTAACGCGCGGTGACGGGATGGTTGGTGATGATGTGACCGTCAATGTAAGAACCATTCGCAGTATCCCTGTCCGGATAAATGCCCCCGGCGCCCCCTCCTCTTTTGTTGTGCGGGGCGAGATATACCTGCCGCTGAAGGGTTTCAATGAGATGAATGCTGCCCGCATGGAGAAGGGAGAGGCGCCTTTCGCCAATCCGAGGAATGCTGCCGCAGGCACGCTCAAGCTGCTTGATCCCAGAATGGTGGCGGCACGTCCGCTCGACTGCTTCCTGTATTTCCTGCTGGGAGACAGCCTCCCTGCCGGCAATCATTATGATAATATTATGGCAGCCAGGTCATGGGGTTTCCGTACTCCTGACGTCATGGAACGCTGCAGCGGCATGGAAGAAGTGATAAGCTTTATCAGGAAGTGGGAGACTGCGCGGAAACAACTGCCTTACGACACTGACGGTGTGGTAGTGAAGGTTAACTCACTTGAAGCGCAGCGGCTTCTGGGGAGCACTGCCAAATCCCCCCGCTGGGCCATAGCATACAAATATGCCGCAGAGCAGGCTGTCACAGAGTTGCTCTCGGTCGATTTCCAGGTGGGGAGAACGGGTAATGTCACCCCCGTTGCCAATCTTCGTCCTGTGCAGCTTGCCGGGACAACCGTCAGGCGCGCCTCGCTGCATAACAGTGACCAGATAGAGCTCCTGGGGCTTCACTATGGTGACAGTGTTATAATTGAAAAGGGTGGCGAGATCATCCCCAAGATTGTTGGTGTTGATGCCGGGAAGCGTGCCGGTGATGCTGCCGTTGTGACGTTCCCGGAGAAATGTCCTGAATGCTCCACCCCCCTGGTGCGCAACGAGGGTGAAGCCAACCACTACTGTCCCAACTACCTGCACTGTCCGCCGCAGATCACCCGGCGTATCATTCATTTCGTCTCACGCAAGGCGATGGATATTGAAGGGCTCGGAGAGGAGACTGTTGAACTGCTCTGGTCAAATGGCCTTGCACGCAATGTGGCCGACCTGTATGATCTTAAACATGAACAGCTTGCATCACTTGACAGGATGGGTGACAAATCAGCTTCCAACATCCTTGCGTCACTTGCCGCCTCCCTTTCCGCCCCGTGGAACAGGAAACTTTTTGCGCTGGGCATAAGGCACGTAGGCGAAACTGTGGCTAAAACACTTGCCGGAGCATTCCCTGATATCGGGAGGCTTATGGACGCGACAGAAGAGGAACTGCTGGCACTTCCCGATATAGGTCCGCGTATCAGTGCCAGCGTACGTGAGTATTTCTCTGATGAAGACAACAGAGAGATAATAAGGAGGCTGAAAGCGGCAGGGATGACCTTCGAGGGAGCCGTTCAGACCAGACCATCTGCGGGACCGCTGGCCGGCAAAACAATAGTGGTGAGCGGTACCTTTGAACAGTATACCCGTGAGGGCATCAAGGCAGCCATTGAAGCCGCGGGAGGTAAAAATGCGGGGTCTGTCTCGGGAAACACCTCCTTCATCGTGGCCGGAAGCGACATGGGACAGGCAAAAAGGGCAAAAGCCGCATCGCTGGGCATTCCTGTAATCACAGAGGAGGAGTTTGTCAAAATGATTAAAGAATAATACACCCGTTAATCCTGATAAGCCAAAAAATCTATAGGTTTGCATTCTTATGGGACTCTTTGTCAATTTAAGGTTAAAAGCCGGCAGGATGATGCTTTACAGACGCCTTGCGGCACTGAGAAGGATGAAGCAGGATTTCAACCTTGACAGGGTCAGGAAGATAGGAATACTGTGGGATGCCTCCTTTGAAAATGATTTCCAGTATCTTGCAGCTCTCAACAGGCAGCTTTCTGAGACAGGGAAGAGCGTTGAGGTGATTGCCTGGATCCCTGGAAAAATTGTTCCTGACAGGCTTACCGGTCTGTCATACATGAAGTTCCTGAGGAAGACCGATCTCAACTGGGCCTTCTTCCCGGTATCTGATGACGCAAAAAAATTTCTCGAGACCAAATATGACCTGCTTATAGATGTCAATCCCTCTTCACTCTTTCAGCTCAGTGCTTTGGCCGCACTCTCAGCAGCACCTATGAAGGTGGGTCCGGATCTGACCGATGAGCCGGAGAATACACCGTATGATCTTATGATAAGGGCGCCGAAGCCCTTCAGCATTGCATTTTTCATTGATCAGGCAATGCATTACCTGTCACTTATCGGGAGCCCGGAGACACGGGCATAATCAGCAGTGCCAGGCGCAACAGCACAGGTCTATGCGCCTGCCGAATCAGCAAGGCCCTGACCGTGACAGTGCTTGTATTTCTTTCCGCTGCCGCACGGGCACGGGTCATTCCTGCCGACTTTCTTTTCCACTCTCACAGGCGCCATCTGCTTCTGTTTCTGTTCGGGCGAGCCGCCCCCGCCGCTGCGGTAGCTGTCATAATCGCTCTTCTGGGTCCTCAACCTGCTCATGTCTGCCTGTTTGCGGCGCTGGGCCTCCCGTACATTATCCGTTGAGGCGGCTGCAGGGATCGTGCCCTTCATCAGGAGGCTGACCACATCCTGATTCACCTTGTTAATCATAGTCTTGAAGAGCTCGAACGATTCAAACTTATAGATAAGCAGCGGGTCCTTCTGTTCGTAAGTGGCATTCTGGACCGACTGTTTGAGATCATCCATCTCCCTCAGGTGTTCGCGCCATGCGTCGTCAATAGTGGCCAGTACGGAAGTTTTCTCGAATGAACGCAACAGTTCCCTGCCCTGGCTCTCCACGGCAGCCTTCAGGTTGGTGATGACATTGTAGGTACGGGCTCCGTCAGAGATGGGGACAACCACGTTCTCATAAGTGGCTGACATCCGCTCATAGACGTCTTTCAGCACAGGATAGGCCGTTGCCGAGATGATCTCGCTCTTGCGCCGGTAGGCCTCAAGCACCTTGTCATAGACAACATCCACCACTTCATTGCTGCTGTCCTTGCTGAAATCAGCCTTGGCAACCGGCGAGTCAATTGAAAGAGACCTGATCAGGGCAAACTGAAACTCCTCAAAATCAGATATATCCTTATAAGTATTAACAATATTCTCTGTAACGTCAAACATCATGTTTGCAATGTCAACACTGAGTCTTTCGCCAAGAAGTGCATGACGGCGCTTGCTGTAAATGACCTCCCTCTGTGAGTTCATCACATCGTCATACTCCAGCAGCCTCTTCCTGATGCCGAAGTTGTTCTCCTCGACCTTTTTCTGGGCTCTTTCTATCGACTTGGTGATCATGGGATGCTGTATCATCTCTCCGTCCTTCAGGCCCAGCTTGTCCATGATGCCTGATATTCTCTCCGATCCGAAGAGGCGCATCAGGTCGTCCTCGAGCGAGACGAAGAACTGTGATGATCCGGGGTCACCCTGGCGGCCTGCACGGCCCCTCAGCTGGCGGTCAACGCGCCGCGACTCATGCCTTTCGGTGCCTATGATTGCAAGTCCGCCTGCTTTTTTAACCTCAGGTGTCAGTTTGATGTCGGTACCGCGACCTGCCATGTTGGTAGCTATGGTTACTGTGCCGGTCTTTCCCGCTTCTGCAACTATCTCTGCCTCACGCTGGTGCAGCTTGGCATTCAGCACGTTGTGCTTCAGCCCCTTCATCTTGAGCATTCGGCTAAGCAACTCGGATATTTCAACAGAGGTTGTACCGACAAGAACAGGCCTTCCCGCCTTGTTCAGTTTTACTATCTCGTCGATGACAGCGTTGTATTTTTCGCGTTTGGTTTTGTAGACAAGGTCCTCATGGTCATTCCTGATCACTGCCACGTTTGTGGGGATGACCACTACGTCTAGCTTGTAGATGTTCCAGAACTCACCTGCTTCGGTTATGGCCGTGCCGGTCATGCCAGCCAGCTTGTGGTACATCCTGAAGTAGTTCTGCAGGGTGATGGTGGCGTAGGTCTGGGTGGAAGCCTCCACCTTCACGTTCTCCTTTGCCTCGATAGCCTGATGGAGTCCGTCTGAATAACGGCGCCCCTCTAGGATGCGTCCCGTCTGCTCGTCGACAATCTTGACCTTGTTATCCATGACCACGTACTCCACATCCTTCTCGAAGAGGGTGTAAGCCTTCATCAGCTGGGTCATGGTATGGACGCGCTCCGACTTGACTGCAAAGTCCTGCAGGAGTTCATCCTTTGCCTTCCTCCTCTCATTCTCGTCCCTGACTGACTTTTCGATGTCAGCAATCTTGCTTCCGACGTCCGGCAGAACGAAGAAGCTGGAGTCCTCGACGGATGTTGAGATCAGGTCATGTCCCTTTTCAGTCAGCTCGATGGAGTTTGCCTTTTCGTCGATGACGAAAAACAGCTCCTCTGTAACTTTAGGCATTTCCTTGGAGTTGTTCTGCATGTAGAAGTTCTCTGTCTTCTGGAGCAGTGATCTTACCCCTTCCTCACTCAGGTACTTTATGAGTGCACTGTTCTTCGGGAGGCCTTTGTAAGCTCTCAGGAGGAGCAGTCCGCCTTTTTCGTTGTCGCCTTCGGCGATAAGCCTCTTGGAGTCGGCAAGCAGCTGAGTCACCAGTTTGCGCTGGGCGCCTACCAGCTTCTCGACCTTGAACTTGTACTCGTCGAACTGGGAGGTATCACTTTTGGCAGTGGGGCCGGAGATGATAAGTGGCGTACGGGCATCATCAATGAGGACGGAGTCGACCTCGTCAACGATGGCGTAATGGTGTTTCCTCTGGACGAGATCCTCGGGGTTGATTGCCATGTTGTCACGAAGGTAGTCGAAGCCGAATTCGTTGTTGGTCCCGAAAGTGATGTCCGAGTTGTATGCCTTGCGTCGTGCATGAGAGTTAGGTTCATGCTTATCAATACAGTCGACTGACAGTCCGTGGAACTCATACAGCGGCCCCATCCATTCGGAGTCACGTTTCGAGAGGTAGTCGTTAACCGTGACTATATGGACGCCTTTCCCTGCCAGGGCGTTAAGGAACACGGGCAGAGTGGCCACGAGGGTCTTGCCCTCGCCGGTAGCCATCTCGGCAATCTTCCCTTTATGCAGCGCCACCCCGCCGATGAGCTGGACATCATAGTGGACCATGTCCCATACTATCTCATTGCCTCCTGCCATCCAGCGGTTTTTCCAGTATGCCTTCTCTCCCTCCACGGTTATTGAGGGGCGTGTGGCTGCCAGGTTGCGGTCCCAGTCCCGGGCGGTCACCTCAAGCACATCGTTCTCCTTGAAGCGGTGCGCTGTTTCCTTGACTATTGCAAATGCCACGGGGAGGATTTCGTCGAGCTTGTTTTCGATCTTTTCGAGTACGTCCTTTGCCAGTTTGTCAACCTGGTTATAGAGTTCTTCCTTCCGGTTGACATCTTCCTCATTCTCAGCACTGACCCTCAGGGCGGCAATTTCCTTCTCCTCGGCCGAGATATGGTCGCGTATTTCCTGTTTCAGTGCTGCTGTCCTGTCACGGAGTGCATCATTGGAAAGCGAAGAGAGCAGAGCGCTCTCCTTCTGTATCTTATCAACGAACGGATTGATTTCCTTGAGGTCACGTTCCTCCTTGTTTCCGAGGAACACCGAGAGGACTTTGTTAATGATGCTCATTTACTGTCTTTTTAAAAACAATCGCAAAAATAATATATTTTATGGTTCCATGGGGAAGAAAGGTTCGTCAGGTGAGGCACTGTCAGCCCGCAGGGCTTACATAAATGCAAACCGGGGGACCGCAAAACCATAAAAAAACCGGGGCCTGCCCCGGTTTTTATTGTAACTGTTGTCAGCAGCCTTCTACTTACCCCTGAGATTCATGATGTCGCGATCAAGGAAGTAAACTCCGTGCTGACCTGCGAGATTAAGCTTATCGATAATCTGCTGGGCGCTGCTCTCCTCTTCTACCTGTTCCTTGACGAACCACTGTATCCAGTTGGCGGTTGCGTGATCCTTGTCAGCAATGGCGGCCTCCAGGACCTCGTTTATGCTGGCACTAATGAACTTCTCATGTTTAAGCACCTCGTCGAACATTTCGGGGATACCCTTGTATTTCACCGGGGGCTTCCTGAATTCGGGCACAATGGCTGAGCCGTTGCGTTCATTTACATATCTGAAAAACTTGAGCATATGTGCTCTCTCCTCATCAGCCTGTGCATAGAGCCATGCTGCAATGCCTGACATTCCTTTGGTCTCTGCCCATGAAGCCATGGC
>Ga0116149_1000623_pt1 | contig 46422 bp, 36 predicted proteins | sample AD_UKC057_MetaG_FD_89787 | JGI IMG/M metagenome (GOLD analysis project Ga0116149, IMG submission 89787) | Active sludge microbial communities of municipal wastewater-treating anaerobic digesters from USA - AD_UKC057_MetaG | ecosystem: Engineered > Bioreactor > Anaerobic > Digestate | place: USA...
GCAAGCGGGCTCGGCCCTGTACAGTTCGCTGACGGCCCGGCTGGGCATGCGGATGCGGAGCTTGAAGGATGTGGGTCTTTCGGGGTTGACGGTGATCTTGACGTTTCCGCTCCAAGGGTAGTCGGTCTCCTGGGTCACCTTGACGTTCGTGCCGGCGACGCGGTCGATGGTGGCCTCGCTGCCGATGAAGAGGTTCACGTACAGGCCGTCACTTGCCCGCGCGTAGGTCCACGCAGGCAGTTGCAGCAAGGTGCGGGGGAGGTTGCCCACGCAGCACGGGCAGACGTGCCACTTGTACCGCCCGTGCGAGGAGTCCAGCGGGTTGGTGTAGGTGAAGTTCTGCCCCTCCAGGTCGATCCCGCCGAGGATCGCATTGTAGAGCGTCTCCTCGTAGAGGTCGGCGTACTTCGCCTCGCGATACAGCAAGTTCATGCGGTGCTGGAATAACAGCTCGCCGCAGCCCGCGCACGACTCGCAGTACGCGTGGTGGGGCAGCGAAAAGTCCTTGCCGAATCCCTCGGATGTCTCGCCGCTGCCCGCCCCGCCGGTGACGTAGTACTTGCGATGGACGAGGTTGTTCCAGATCGACCGCGTCGCGCCCAGGACCTCCGGGTCGCGGGTCTGCATCGCCAGGTCGGCCATCCCCGCATACTGGTAGACCGCCCGCACGGCGTGGCCGACCGCCTCGTACTGGCGAATGGCGGGGGCGTGGCTCTGGTCGTATTCGTCCCCCTCGCCTCGGCAACTCAGCAGGAAGGCCGCCAGCTCGACGTACGGCCTGCCCTTGCCGGCGCCTTCCACCTGCTCAACCAGCCGGGCCAGGCGGACCAGCGCGATCTTGAGCTCTTGGTGACCGTCGTACCAGGACTTCCTGGGGGCCGGGCCGATGTTGGCGACCCAGCAGTCAGCCGCCCGCCTGGCAGCTTGGTACATCCGGTCATCCTTCCGCCCGGTCATCTCATAGTGGGCGATGCACGCCTCGATGAAGTACCCGATCAAGTAGCCCTCGTGGTCGTGCTTGTTGGTCCACCGCTTGCGCCCGGACAGCGTGTAGGCGGTCTGGAGATAGCCGTCCGGTTCCTGGGCGCTGAGCATCTTGGGCGCCCAGTCGTCGATAACCTCCCTCATCTTCTTCTGGGCGGCTTGGATCTCCACGTCGCCGTCCGGGTCGAGCATCTGGGCCAGACACATGGCCTCGAGTGTGTTGTAGACCCAGCCGTTGGCGAATACGGCCCCCTTCTGCGGCTTGTGGGGCCGGCCAGCCAGCTTATTGCCCGCCTCGACGAAGTTGATGATCCCGCCCTCGCGCATCTCCGGGTCGGACATCTTGGTGCAGCAGTACGGGATCCAGTTGACGATCATCGCCTTGGCCCGCTGGCGCCACAGGGGGCTGGTGAGCTTGTAGCGGACCGGTCCGACCGGCTCGAGGTGCGCAGCCGCTGGCATCGTCTCCACGTCCACCCGCACGGTGTCGGCCGCCTTGAGGGCCCCGTCATCGGCGGTCAGGGTGAGAACGTACCGCCCGGAGGCGGAGAAGCCGGCGGCGGTCTGGGCTGCCGCGGGGTCGTCGAACGTCACCTCGCCCGGGCCGGACCGCTTGGCCCAGTGGAGGTGGACGGGCTTTGGCTTGCCGTCGTCGCGGGCATGGCCGGCCAGGTGGGTCATGCAGCCGAGGATCGCCACACGGTCGACGCCCGCCTCGACGACGGGTGCGAAGTTGGGCGAGTTGCCCGAGTCGTACACGCGCCACTCGAGGATCCCCGTGGAGGCGTTGTTGGAGTCCATCTCCAGGCGGAGACGCGTGGTGGCAACCTCGTCGAAGGTGGTGGTGTTGAACGTGTTGGCGGCCAGGCCGAGCCCCTTGGCATTGGCGACGGGGACGAACTTCCGCCCGTCCCACCAGGCCAGCCGGCAGGCCTTGGGCAGGCGGACGCCGCGGTGGTCGTCGAACCAGTAGACGTCGATCCTGTTAATGCGGACGGGTTGCGACCAGTCGTACTGCACCCACTGCGTGCCCTGACGGTTCCAGTTGCCGTAGGCCCCGTGCTTCTTGTCGTCGCTGTGACGCGGCGTATGCCCGTCGTTGACGGCCGCGAGCGTCTCGTGTCCGGAAACGAAAGAGGTGGACGGCTCCGCCACCAGGGCCAAGTTGGCCTGCTGCTCGGCGGGCTTGTCGGCGGTGGAGGCGGAGGCGGCGAACAGCCAGATCACGGCAAGGCTGCGCAGGGACAGCTTGATCATAGGAGTCTCCCGGTTCGAAATCAGTCTTTCATCCGGCGGCGGTCCGTGCGTTCTTCGTCCTTCTTCGCGAAGCGCTTGGCCCGCTCGGGGTCGCTTTGTCGCTGGCGGAAGAGCAGGCGGACGGGCACCTCGCTGAAGGGCAGGCGGGTGCGGAGCTGGTTGAGCAGGAAGCGCTGGTAGTTGGGCGTGAAGCTGCGGATGTCGTTGACGAAGCAGACGATGGTCGGCGGGTTGGTGGCGATCTGCGAGGCGTAATAGATCCGCGGCGGCTTGGTCCCGACCGGGTGGCTGGGCCCGCGGACCTGGAGGATCTGCTCGATGGCGGCGTTGAGCTGGCCCGTCGTCACGCGCGTGGAGGCCTGAGCGAAGAGCTGGCGGGCCACCTCGATGGTCTGGCGGACGTTGAGGCCCTGGGTGGCGGAGGTCAGGCTGATCGGGGCGAACGACAGCTCGGGGAAGGTCTTGTCGAAGTACTCCTGGTAGTCCTCGCCCACGACCCTGCCCTGGGCCAGGTCCCACTTGTTGACCACCAGGACGACGGGCTTGAAGCCCGCCGCGATCTCGCCGGCCAGGTCCTTGTCCACCTGGCTGACCTTGACCGAGGCGTCGATGAGCATGGCCACCACGTCGCAGCGGCGGATGGACCGCTGGGCGCGGTGGTAGCTGTAGAACTCGATGTCGCCGGCGAGGCTCTTGCGCTTGCGGAAGCCTGCGGTGTCGATGAGGGTGAAGGCCTTGCCGTCGATCTGGCAGGTGACGTCGACGCTGTCGCGGGTCGTGCCTGGGGTCTGGCTGACGATCACCCGCTCCTCGCCGGCCAGGGCGTTGATGAACGAACTCTTGCCCGCGTTTCGCTTGCCGACGATGGCGAGTTTCATCATCGGCTCGACCGGGCGGTCGCCGGCGGCGTCGCCCAGGGCCCGGACGATCCGCTCGCCCAGCTCGGCTATGCCCTGCTGGTGGATGGCCGAGACCGCCAGCGGCTCGCCGAAACCCAGGCTGTGGAACTCGTGGATCTCGCTGACCAGGTGGATCTCGTCGACCTTGTTGGCCAGCAGCAGGACGGGCTTGTCGGCCTTGCGGAGCATCTGGGCGACGAGCTGGTCCAGGGGCGTGGCCCCCTCGCGGGCGTCCACGACGAAAAGCACCAGGTCCGCCTGGCGCACGGCGAAGCCGATCTGGTTCTCGACGTGCTCGCCGAGGTCGTCGCTGTCGACGATGCCCAGCCCGCCGGTGTCCACCAGTTCGACGTACTTGGACCCTACCGCCGCCGGCGCCGAGATGCGGTCCCGCGTGACGCCCGGCGTGGGGTCTACGATCGAGATCCGCCTGCCTGCCAGGCAGTTCAGCAGACTACTCTTGCCCACATTGGGCCGGCCCACGATGGCGACAATTGGAAGACTCATAAGTCGAGATATTGTATCGTGGCCGGTGGACTTCTTGTTAACCGTTTGTTGTTGGTGCCTTGGATTGTCAATTCGTCCACGGCGCCCGGCGGAATTCACCTCCAATCGAATATCGAAGATCGACAATCGAAAATCCTCCGGGGCAAGGGCCTTCGATCGGTTGACGTGGCGCTCGCCATCGGCCTACACTGCTGTCAACGGGCCCGCCCGGCCCGGGGAGAATGCCATGTACGTCGTTGCCGTTACCATTCACGTCAAGGCGGACCAGGTGGAGGCCTTCATCCAGGCCACCCTGGCCAACGCCCGCGCTACCCGGCAGGAGGCGGGCAACGCCCGCTTCGACGTCCTCCAGCAGGAACAGGACCCTGCGCGGTTCCTGCTGTACGAGGCCTACCTGGAACCCAAGGACTTCACCCGACACCAGCAGACCGATCACTATCTGAAGTGGAAGGCGGCCGTGGCGGATATGATGGCTGAGCCTCGCCAGGGCCTCAAGCACAACAGCCTCTTCTTCGGCGAGAACGAGGGCTGAATCACGAATCCCACGGATGTCCACGAATTGCACGAATTACACGGATGGTGAAGCGGACCTGACCGTTGCCGGTTGAAGGTTGACAGCCATGATGTTCGACTTCCACAGCGTGCCGCGGATCGTCTTCGGGCGAGGGCAATTCGCCCGCGCGGGCGAGTTGGCCGCCACACTGGGCGACAACGCCCTGATCGTCTCCTCCGCGTCGGCGGCGCGGGCGGGATTGACCGAGCGGCTGGGCGAGATGCTCCAACAGGCCGGGGTGGCCGGCACGGTCGTCGAACAAGTAGGCGAGCCGCAGGTGGACGACGTGGACCGGGCGCTGGCGACGGCCAGGCGGGAGGCCTGCACGCTGGCAATCGGCCTCGGCGGGGGCAGCGCGATCGACGCCGCCAAGGCCGTCGCGGGCCTGGTCGCCAACGGCGGGCGGGCCGGCGACTACATGGAGGTCGTCGGACTTGGCAAGAAGATCACCAGACCAGCCATCCCCTGGATCGCCATCCCCACCACGGCCGGCACGGGGGCCGAGGTCACCCGCAACGCCGTCATCGGGTGGAAGGAGAAGAACTTCAAGGCCTCTATCCGCAGCGAGCATCTGCTGGCCCGCGTCGCGATCGTTGACCCGGAATTGGGCGTGGGCGTCCCCCCGGACGTGACCGCCCGCTGCGGCATGGACGCGTTGTGCCAGCTCATCGAGTCGTACACCTCCACCAATGCCAACCCCATGACCGACGGCTTGGCGCTTCAGGGCACGTACCTGGCAGGCTGGGCCCTGCGGGCGGCGTATGCGCGTCCGGCCGACCTGGACGCCCGCGAGGCGATGGCCCTGGCCGCCCTGCTGAGCGGCATCACGCTGACCAACGCGGGCCTGGGCGCGGTACACGGCTTGGCTGCCCCGCTGGGGGCCAAGCTGCCCATCCCTCATGGGACGGTCTGCGCCGCCCTGCTGGGCCCGGTCATCCGCGCCAACCTGGCGGAACTGCGCCGGCGCACCACAGACGCCGCCGCAAAACACTCTCTCGCCCGGTACGCGACGATCGGGCGGACACTGAGCGGACGGGCAGACCTGGATGAATCCGCCGCCGGCGAGGCGGGGGCGGAGTTCTGCGACTCGCTCGCCCGCGACCTGCACATCCCGCCCCTGGGCACGCTTGGCCTGGACGAGGCGACGGCCGACGAGGTCGCCCAACTCGCCCAGAAGTCCAGCTCGATGCGGTACAACCCCGTGCCGCTGAGCGCGGCGACGCTGAAGGGAGTCCTGCTCCAGGCGATGTGAAACGGCGGAGCCTGTGGGACCGATGGACGAGCCCACGGACAGGTCCGTGGGCTTTTCACTTGGACAATCTTCAATGGTCAATAGACAATGGTCTACCGCCCATGAAGATCTGTCACATTATCACGCGGATGATCCTGGGCGGGGCGATGGAGAACACCCTGCTCACCTGTGAGGGCCTGCACGCGCGGGGGCACGAGGTCACGTTGATTACCGGCCCGGCCCGCGGCAGCGAGGGGGAACTGATGACCCGGGCTGTCGCGGGCGGCTACCACGTGATCGTCATTGACGACCTCCGCCGGGCGATCCACCCGGGGTACGACTGGCGGGCGTACCGGCTGATCCTGGCCGCCCTGTGGGACCTCCAGCCGGAGATCGTACACACCCACGCCTCGAAGGCGGGCATCCTGGGCCGGCGGGCGGCGGGGAAGCTGCGGGAGGCGCGATCCGCCCCGGGCGAGCTGCGGGACATGAAGATCGTCCACACCATCCATGGGCTGGCGTTCCATCCGTACCAGTCGTGGTGGAAGAATCGGCTGTACATGCACCTGGAGCGCCGAGCGGCGCGGTGGACCGACGCGTTCGTATCGGTGGCTGACGCGATGACGCGCCAGGCCCTGGCGGCGGGAATCGGGCGGGAGGACCGGTTCACCACGATCTACAGCGGCATGGAGGTGGGGCAATACCTGAATCGCCCGGCCGAGGCGGACGCGTTCCGCGAGTCGCTGAAGCTGCCCGAGGGCGCGGTGCTGGTGACTCAGGTGTCGCGTCTGGCCCCGCTGAAGGGGCACGACTTGCTGCTGGAGGCGGCTTCGCGGCTCGAGGACGAGCGGATCCACTTCTGCCTGGTGGGCGACGGAGAGCTTCGCCTGGAGATCCAGGACGAGATCGCCCGCCGGGGCCTGGGCGGACGGTTCCACCTGACGGGTCTGCTGCCGGTCGAGCAGGTGCCCGCGGTGCTGCACGCCAGCGACGTGCTGGTGCACTGCTCGCTCCGCGAGGGCCTGCCCCGCACCCTGCCCCAGGCCCTGTTGGCGGGCAAGCCGGTGGTGGCGTTCGACGTGGACGGTACGAACGAGGTCTGCACCTCTCGCACGGGCATGCTGCTTCAGCCCAAAGACGTGGGCGGGCTGAAGGTCGCGCTGGAAAGCCTTGCCCGCTCGCCGGAGCTGCGCGACCGCCTCGGCCAGGCCGGGCGCGACCTCTGCCGCATCCGCTTCGACCACAACGTCATGGTCGAGCGCATCGAGGGAGTCTACAAGCGGATACTTGGCGCCGGTTGATCGGCCAGACCGGGAATGCCCGCTGTGCCGCTCTCGACGGGGCCCGCCCGGACTGCCCGGCAAATCGAAAATCGACAATCTCCCGCTGCGTTTGGCAAGTAGCAGCCGCCAGTGGTACAGTACCCGCCTGGCCGGCCTCGGCCCCAACATGAAGGAACCGCATATGACCAAGACGACACGCCGCCGTTTTCTGCAAACCTCCGCCGCCGCGACGGCAGGGGCGTTCAGCTTCCACTATGTGTCCGCCCGGGTGCTGGGCAAAGAGGGCGACCAGGCGCCCAGCAGCAAGTTGAACATCGGCAAGATCGGGTGCGGGGGCATGGGCGGGGGCGATCTGGGCGGGGTGGCCGGCGAGAACATCGTCGCCCTGTGCGACGTGGACGCCAACATCCTGGCCGGGGCGGCCAAGAAGTTCCCCAACGCCAAGACCTACAAGGACTGGCGGGAGATGTACGACAAGGAGAAGCTGGACGCGGTGGTGATCTCGACGCCCGACCACACCCATGCCCCGCCGACCGCGCACGCCATCCGCAAGGGCTGGCACGTCCGCGTCCAGAAGCCGATGGTTCACACCGTCGAAGAGGCCCGCGTGATCCTCAAGCTGGCCAAGGACAACCCCAAGGTCGTCACGCAGATGGGCAACCAGGGCAACGCGGGCGACGGCATCCGCATGACCAAGGAGTGGATCGACGCCGGCGCGATCGGCAAGGTCAAGGAGGTCCACTGCTGGACCGACCGGCCCATCTGGCCGCAGGGCATGAACCGCCCGGACAAGACCGACCCCGTTCCCGCCCACCTGGACTGGGACCTGTGGATCGGCCCGGCCCCGATGCGCCCCTACGTCAACGGCGCCTACCACCCCTTCAAGTGGCGCGGCTGGTGGGATTTCGGCTGCGGGGCGATCGGCGACATGGCTGTTCACAACATGGACCCGGCCTTCTTCGCGTTGGGCCTGGGCTATCCCGCCAGCATCGAGGCCGACGCCGAAGGCGCCACCGCGGAGGCCGGGCCGAACAAGGCCAGGATCACCTTCGAGTTCCCGGCCACTGACAAGCACGGGCCGATCAAGGTGGTGTGGTTCGAGAAGCAGAAACCCCCGCGTCCGGCCGCCCTGGAAGAGGGCAAGGAATGGAAGGCCGAGGGCGGCAACGGCATCCTGTTCTTCGGCGACAAGGGCACGATCCTGTGCGGCGGCTGGGCGGGCACGCCGAGGCTGCTGCCCGAGGCCGCGATGAAGGACTTCAAGCGTCCCGACCCGTCGATTCCGCGGGTCAAGGGCGGCTCGTACCAGAAGTTCATCCGCGCCTGCAAGGGCGAGGACCCCGAGCCGGGCTCGAACTTCAAGTACGCCTGCCCGTTCACCGAGACGCTGCTGCTGGGCAACGCGGCCGTCCGCGCCGGCAAGAAGCTCCTGTGGGACGGGCCCAACATGAAGTTCACCAACGACAGCGACGCCAACAAGTTCCTCTCCAAGCCCTACCGCAAGGGGTGGGAGCTGTAACGGCACGGAATAGGGACCAGGGACTAGGGAATAGGGACTAGGGATTAGGGACCAGGGTCCGGGTGCAACCGGATACTGGTCCCTTTTCCCTTCATATGCGCAAAGAGAATGTTCAATAAAGGAATGTTCAATAGTCAATGTTCAATGTTCAGCGAACGGATCAATGATCAAGGGCAAACGATGGGCCTCGCCTTGTCCTTCCCGTCGCTACAGTCGTTGAGCCTTGTCCGTTGAGCGTTTCCCTTGGTAATTGAAACCTGCCTGCCGGCAGGCAGGATTGACCATTCCACTGCTGGAACTTCTCCTCTTCCGGCCAGCCTATTCCCTGGTGCCTGTTCCCTATTCCCTAGTCCCTATTCCCTGATCCGTCTATAATCGCCCTCGTGTCCGGCCAGGCCCACGAAGAACGCGAGCGGTCGTTCGGGGCGGCGAAGCTGATCGCCACCCTGACGGTGGTGTCGCGCGTGTTCGGCATGGTGCGGGATATCGCCATCACCTCGCTGGGGGCCAACCGGGCGGTGTCGGCCTTCGTGTTCGCCTTCAAGGTGCCCAACCTCTTCCGCCGCCTGTTTGGCGAGGGGGCCTTGTCGGCGGCGTTCGTGCCGGTGTTCAGCGAGTCCAGCGAGCAGGAAGGTTTCGAGCGGGCCAGGCGGCTGTTCGCCAACGCCATGGGCCTGCTGGCGGCCGGGCTGAGCGGGCTGACGGTCCTGATCTGGATCGGCCTGTTGGGCTGGCACGCGCTGTGGCCCGGCGAATGGGACCGCCAGTTGTTGATCGAGCTGCTGGCGATCATGATGCCCTTCATGATCACCATCTGCCTGCTGGCGCTGGGCTCGGCGGCCCTGAACTGCCGCGGGCACTTCGCCTTCCCGGCTGCGGCGCCCATCCTGTTGAACCTGGTGATCATCGCGGCGGCGTGGACGATCGTCCCGCCCTGGCGTCGCGATCCGCACTCGATCACGCCCGGCGAGCTGTACCGCCTGGGCGGCGCGGTCACGCTGGCCGGCGTGATCCAGCTCGTGGGCGTGCTGTGGATGCTGAAGCGCTACGGGTTCTCGATTCGCCCGCGTCTGCGGCCGATCGAGCCGGGCATCGGTCAGATCCTCCGCCTGATGGGCCCGATGATCGTGGGCCTGGGCTTCCTCCAGGTCAGCGAGCTGCTCAACGACGCCATCGCGTGGATCTTCGCCCAGCGGGAAGGGGCGACGACGGTGAGCCTCTTCGGCCACGAGCTGGCCCGCCCGCTGGGGAGCGGCGTGCTGGTGCACGTGTACGCCGCGCAGAGGCTCTACCAGTTCCCCATGGGCGTGCTGGCGATCTCGCTGGCGGTGGCGGTGTTCCCGCTGCTGAGCCGCTACGCCGCCCGCGGCGACAACGAGAACCTTCGCTCGGCCCTGAACCGCGCGGTGCGCCTGTCGGGCATGGAGGGCATCGCGGCTGGGGTGGGCATGTTCCTGCTGGCCGAGCCCATCACGCGGGTGATCTACCGGCACGGCAAGTTCACCGCCGCGGACGTGGCGGTGTCGGCGTCCATCCTGCGGATGTACGTGGTGGGGATGTGGGCGTACTGCACGCTGGGCGTGCTCCAGCGGGCGTTCTATTCGCTGAAGGACACGGTCACGCCGCTGAAGATCTCCTGCTCGCTGGTGGTGGCGAACCTGGCGCTGGTGGCCGGACTGATCTGGACGCCGCTGCACGAGCGGGCGTTCGGAGCGGCGATGACGGTGACGGCGACGGCCAACTCGCTGCTGCTGCTCGTGCTGCTTCGCAGGCGCCTGGGCAGGCTGGGCGCCAGGGCGATGCTGCTTTCGATCGCGCGGGCGGCCGGATGTGCCGCCGTCATGGGCGGGGTGATCCTCCTGCTCCGCTGGCCGCTGGAACGATTCGGCGCCCTGGCGGTGGTGGGAGCGTGCGTGCCGGCGGGGGCGGCCACGTTCGTGGCGGCGGCCTGGGTCCTGCGGGCGCCCGAACTGGGCGAACTGGTCAGCTCGCTGCGCAAACGAGGGAAGATGGTGTCGTAGGCCCGTGGGTCTCATGGGCCCTGAGAAAGAAGCCCACGGGAGGCTTCCCGTGGGCTGCACGTGACCGTAGGATGAGAAGAGACAAAGCATGATCCGTCTTCAAGAACCATTGCCGAAGGACTACCTCGACGCGTCCGACGCGGAGCTGTGCGAGCGGATCGTGGAGCACAAGCGGCGATTCGGAAAGCGGCTCTGCATCCTCGGCCACCACTACCAGCGCGATGAGATCATCCGCCACGCCGACATCGTGGGCGACAGCCTCAAGCTCTCCCAGCAGGCCGGGCGGACCGACGCGGCGTACATCGTCTTCTGCGGCGTGCACTTCATGGCGGAGTCGGCCGACATCCTGTCCAAGGACGACCAGGTCGTCTGCCTGCCGAACATGACGGCCGGCTGCGCAATGGCCGAGATGGCCGACGTCCTGGACGTGGAAGCGTGCGTGGAGGAGATGGCGGAGTTGAGCGGCCAGGCGAAGATCGTGCCCATCACATACGTGAACTCGACCGCCGCCATCAAGGCGGTCACCGCCCGCGCCGGCGGGGCGTGCTGCACCTCCAGCAACGCGCTGAACGTCTTCGCGTGGGGCCTTCGGCCGGCGGAGCAGAACGGGGCAGGGGCGGACAAGCTGCTGTGCATTCCCGACCAGCACCTCGGGCGCAACACCGCCTTCGCCCTGGGCTTTGCCGCGCCGGAGGACTGCGTGGTGTACGACCCGGCCCAGCCGAACGGCGGGCTGACGGCCCAGCAGGTGCGCGGGGCGAAGTTCATCCTGTGGAAGGGCCACTGCTACGTGCACCAGTGCTTCCACAAGGAGCACGTAGAGAAGCTGCGGCGCGAGATGCCCGGCGTGCGGATCATCGTCCACCCCGAATGCCCGCGGGAGCTGGTCGCCCTGGCCGACGCGTCCGGCAGCACCGAGCAGATCATCCAGGCGGTGGAGGCTGCCCCAGCCGGCTCGAAGTGGGCGATCGGCACCGAGAGCAACCTGGTCGAGCGCCTGGCCAGGCGCCACCCGGAGCAGACGATCCGCCTGCTGGCCGACGCGCGGGCCCTGTGCCGCCAGATGTTCCGCATCGACCCCGCCCACCTGCTGTGGGTGCTGGACAACCTGGCCGAGGGGCGCGTGGTCAACCAGGTGACGGTCGCGCCGCAGGTCGCGGCCGAGGCGAGGACCGCGCTCCAGCGGATGATCGACATCCAGCCGGTCAAGACGGTCACGCCGAACGGGTAGTTGGCGGGAAGAGGAGAAGTCTCAACAGATGAACGTCCAATCCTGCCTGCCGGCAGGCAGGTCTCAATTACCAAGGAAGATGCTCAAGGGCCAAGTCCGTTGAACCTTGTTCGTTGAGTATTCACTTGGGAATTGAGAATTGACCATTCCACTGTTGGAACTTCTTCTCTACTCCCCCGCGTCACCGTATGCCGGCTACATCCACCGGAAGCCACGATCCGTTCGCATCTTGACTTCCCTGCCCCGAGCGGGGTACGCTTCCCCCTGATCCGACAAAACCCGCTGCAAAGGAGAACTCCATGAGAAAGCACGCAGCATTGTTGACGTTGGTCCTGGTCGCCGCGATCGGACTGGGCCTGGCCGGCTGTGACAAGAAGGGCCAGACGCCCACCACCAAGCCCGCCGCCAAGCCCTCCGCCCCGGCGGCGCCTGCGGCCTCCACGGCCGCCAAGCCGAAGATCCTCGTGACGCTGCCGGAGTACTGCAACACGCCCGACGGGTGCACGCTGACCGACGACGGCAACATCATCCTGTCGATTCCGAACTTCAACAATGGCAAGCCCATGGAGCAGGGGACTGTCGCCGAAAGCCCCGCTCTGATGGTCCAGATCGACAAGGGCAACAATCTGACCAAGTGGTACGAGTTCCAGGCAAAGGACCTGCACCCGGACACCAAGAAGGTCGGGCCCATGGGCTGCGACATCGGCCCGGACGGCAACCTCTACGTGGCCGACAACCAGTTGTTCTTCGACCCAGCCCACAAGTCCCGCCTGCTGCGGATCAACATCAAGGACGGCAAGGCCGTCAGTTGCGACGTGGTCGTCGAGGGCTTCATCGTCTCCAACGCGGTGATCTGGCGCGGCGACACCGTGTACGTGAGCGAGACGCAGCTCGTCGCCCCGGCCAAGGCCGAGGAAGGCAAGCCCGCGCCGAAGCTGATCAGCGGCGTGTACGGGATCAAGATCAGCGAGTGGAAGGACGCCCCGGTCAAGCTCGCCCCGTGGACGCCCGAGAAGGCCGACCCGCACCTGGTGGCCAAGTACGAAACCAGCGGCCGGATCGGCTTCGGCGCCGACGGGCTGACCTTCGACGGAAAGGGCAACCTGTACTGCGGCATCTTCGAGGACGGCATCATCTACAAGACGTCCTTCGGCGCCGACGGCAAGCCCTCCGAGCCGGTCGTGTTCGCCAAGGACCTCAAGATGCACTGCTGCGACGGGATCTTCTGGAACAAGGCCGACGACAAGATCTACGTCGCCGACATGCTGATCAACGGCGTGCAGATGGTGAGCATGGACGGCAAGGTCGCCACGCTGCACTCCAACGGCAATACCGACGGGGCCGACGGCTCGCTCGACCAGCCGTGCGAGGTGCTCGTCCGCGGCAACGAGTGCATCGTCGTCAACATGGACATGCCGTGGGACAGCGACCTGCTGACCAACAAGAAGATCGACAAGCCGTTCACGGTCTCGACGATCGCGATCCCCGCGAAGTAACGGCTCGCGGCAAGACAACAGAGAAGGCGCGACGCCAGACAGGGCATTGACGTGCCCTTGACAGGTTCTCGCCGCCTTCCTATTGTGCTGGGCATGGGCATCGACGAACAGACCATCCGGGAGATCGTTCGGCGAATCCTGACCGTGGCCAGGCCGGACAGGATCATCCTGTTCGGGTCCGCCGCGGCCGGGCAGATGACGCCCGACAGCGACATCGACCTTCTGATTGTCGAGCCCGATACCGGCAATCAGCGGGCCGAGTATGTTCGCATTATGAATGCTCTCTGGGGCATCCGGCACCCCGTCGACATCCTCTTCATCACCACCGATTGGTTCGAGCAGAGCAAGAACGTCAGCGGCGGCATAGCGTATCCGGCCCACAAGTACGGCAGGGTGATCTATGACGCCGCATGAGACCGCCAGACAGAAGATCGTGTCCGAATGGCGCCGCAAGGCCGACACAGACTTGGCTGTAGCGGAGCGTCTGATGGCGGACGAAGGCATCTTCCTCAATGCGGCGGCTTTTCATTGTCAGCAGGCCGCCGAGAAGTACCTCAAGGCCCTGCTCACGCACTGGGATATTGAATTCCCGAAGACTCACGTTCTGGCGGCACTGGTCGCGCTGGTCGAATCCCGCGATGACGTCCTGGCGCGTTCGATGCTCGACGTGATTATCCTGACGCCTTACGGGGTGGACCTGCGGTATCCGGGCGACCGACCGGATGCGTCCGCGGACCAAGCGCGAGAAGCGCTGCGTCTGGCCAGGCTCGTCCGGGACAAGGTCGTGCCGCTTCTGTCGTGATGTATGCTTGCGTCTCTTGCGGGCGACAAAGCCCGGTCAGCCAGCAGTCAGTGAGGCGCCTGCTCGCCATCGGCCTTGGCGACAACCTGCTCCGCCGCCGTCAGCGCCGCGCCGGGCTTGGTGGCGCGGAGGCGCAGGATCGAGCCGCCCAGCACGGCCACGCCCAGGACCAGCAAGCCCAGGCTCACGCCGCCCACGAACCGGCTGCCGTCGCCCAGGAGGTTTTGCCACACCAACTGCACCAGGGCTACCAGCGTGGTCACGAACATGAAGAGCATGGGGATGAGGACAAAGAGGGCCTTTCGCCCTTCGTGTCGCAGCCAGGCGAAGACCACCAGCGGGGCCATCGCCGCCAGCAACTGGTTGGTCGCGCCGAAGGCGGGCCAGATGGCCTTCCACGCGGGGATGGGCTTGCCGCCCGGGCCGGTCAGCGTCACGAAGATCATGATCGCCGGCAGGGCCAGCGTCGCCGCCGTGCCGATCAGCCGGCCCGCCCAGCCGCGCATCCCGGCCAATTCCTCGAAGATGAACCGCGCCAGGCGCGTGCACGTATCCAGCGTGGTCAGCAGGAACGTGCTGACGGCCAGCAGGCCGAAAGTGGTCGCCACATCCGGGGGCAGGCCGAAGACCGACATGAATCGCCCCAACCCCAGCGAGAAAGTCGCCACGGGCGACTGGTTGGCCGGGGGCCTCTGGGTCAGGATCATTACCGCCCCCAGGGCCACCACGGCCAGCACGCCCTCGGTCAACATGCCCCCGTAGGCTACCGGACGGGCCGACCGTTCGTTGTCGAGCTGCTTGGAGGTCGTGCCCGAGGCCACCATGGAATGGAACCCGCTGATGGCCCCGCAGGCCACCGTGATGAACAAGGCTGGGTAGAGCATGCCCAGGTTGGCGTTCTCCCAGGCGACGAACGCCGGGTAGGCCACGGTGACGTGCCCGGTGAAGCCGGACACGATCGCCCCGATCACCCCGCCGGCCAGGCTGGCGAACAGCAGGTAGGCCGACAGGTAGTCCCGCGGCTGGAGCAGCAGCCACACCGGCAGGATGGAGGCCACCGCGCAGTAGCCCAGGAGGATGAGGCTCCAGGTGGTCTTGGGCGAGCCGGCGATGGCGGGCATCATGTCGGCGGTGAGGGGGAACTTCAGGCCCACCCACAGGGCGGCGAAGACCAGGGGCACGAAGATGAGCGATCCCGTGCCCAGCGAGATCTTGAAGCGATACACCGTCAGCCCGAACAGGACCGCCAGCGTGATGTACAGCAGCGAGGAGGTGGCGACGGCCCCGCCCTGCTCGGCGCGGCTCTCCAGGGCGGGCACGAAGCTGGCGGCTGTCAGGTCCAGGAAGACGATGATGACGTAGATCATCGCCACCCAGGTGAACACCAGCAGCATGTAGTAGGTGCTGGGGCTGAGATACTGGCGGCAGACCTGGCCGATGGAACGAGCGCGGTGGCGGATGCTGGCGATGAGCGAGGCGTAGTCGTGCATCCCGCCGACGAAGACCGAGCCGACGAGGATCCAGACCAGGGCGGGCGCCCAGCCGAAGGCCAGGGCCGCGATGACCGGCCCGACGATGGGGCCAGCGCCGGCGATGGAACTGAAATGATGCCCGAACAGGACCAGCGGCTTGGTGGGCACGTAGTCCACGCCGTCGTACTCGGTTTTGGCGGGCGTCTCCCGCTCGGGGAGGATCTGGAACTTGCGGTCCAGGAACGATCCGTACATCCGGTATCCGAGCACGAAAAACACCACCGTCGCGATCATCAGAATGGCCAGAGACATTGCGTTCGTCCTCTCCCGCGCCCGGTGTTGCGCCGCCGGTCGCGTCAGCACTCATGATACTGTTCTTCGGGGGGGATTGTCTATTGATCGCGCAGGTAGTGGTAGAGGACGCGGGCGTTCTCGTCGGCGGTGGCGGGGGGCGGGCGGAGCGCGGCGGCGCAGGCGTCGCGGCACCAGCGCCCCAGCGGGGTGTCACCGAGTTTCTCCAGCACCGCGGCGGCGGGGGCCTTGGGCCCGCCGGTTATCTTGTGCGTCAGGGCCAGCACGAGGGCGTTGGTGGGCGAGGCGTCCGCCGGCGGAATGGACTTCAGCATCTTCTCGCGGAGGGCGGCGGCCTGGTCCTTCTTGCCCAGCTTGTCCAGGCAGGCCGCCTGGAGGAAGTCCTCCAGGCGCTCGTCGACGTCCTCGGGGTACGGCTTGCCCACGCCGAGATTCTCCGGCCAGAGGCGGCTGGCGGCGATCCGCCCCAGGGCCTTGTCGTACCACTGGTTCTTCATGCAACTGACGGCCAGGAGGAGCTGGCATTCCTTGTAGATCAGCCGGCCCTCGACGGCGCCCTCGTTGGGCAGGACGTTGATGGCCCGCAGGAGCAGGTCGCACTGGGCCAGCTCGCCCGCCCGCAGGAGCGCCTTGGCGTACAGCAGGCCCAGGACGTAATTGTCGGGCGATTGCTTGAGGAACTCGCCCGCCGTCGCGGCGGCGTCCTTCGCCCGCCCGGCCGACAGGTAATGCGCCGCCAGGGCGTACCCGTAGCGCCACTGGCGGTCGATACTGATCGCCTTCTTGAGGTCCGCTTCCGCGTTCTGCGGCAGCAGCCTGGCGCGAACGACGTAGAACGGCGCGAAGTCCGGCCGGTCGCCGCACTCGCCGAACAACTCGCGGGCCTTGTCCGGGTTGTTGCAGTTCCACCAGATCAGGGCGAGGAAGTATCGCGGTTTCCAGCTTTGGGTCCGCGTGATGGCCCACCGGAGCGCCTGCGCCGACTCCGGCCGGAAGGGGAAGGCCATTGCGGGCGAGAGGCTGTCGGCCTCCTTGAGCAAGGCGTCGGCCTCTTTCTTCTGGCCGGAGCGATGGGCCAGCCACGCCTGCCAGCAGGCGATCTCGGGCGTTCGGGGCGCCAGGGCCAGAACGCGCCCGGCCTCTTCCAGCCGCGCGAGGGTGCTGTAACGGATGGCCAACTCGAGATACGTCTGGTCCGGCATTTCGTTGCGGATGGAGTCTTTGAACTGCTCAACCGATAGCTTGCCGGCCAGGTGCTTCTCGAACAGGGCGAAGTGGTTGAGCGGGTCGATCGCCAGCATCTTGTCCAGCACGGAGGCCGCCTGCTCCCTCTGGTTTCGCAGGCGGGCGGCGATGGCCTGCACCTCCAGCGCGTTGAGGTTGAAACGATTGTAGTCCAGGGCCTTGCGGGCGTAGTGGTCGGCCCGGTCGTAGTCCTTCTCTCGCATGTAGAGGTCGGCCAACTCCGAGTAGGCGGCGCTGCGGTACTCGATGGAGGCGGCAGCGATATCCAGCCCGTCCCTGGCGTCCGCCATTCGCCCGAGTTCCTGACACGCCAGGCCGCGGGCGAAGTTGGCGGCGGGGTCGTACGTATCGATGCTCAGCGCCTTGGCGGCGTACTCGTCGGCCTTGGCATAGTCCATGAATCGATACATCAGCAAGGCCATTTCCGACAACGCCGGCAGGAAGTGCGGGTCCTTCTTGAGACACTCTTCGAGCTTGGCCTGGGCGGCAGGGTATCGTCGCCCGCGGATGTGTTCCTTGCCCTGGAGGTACAGGCCGTACACGCCGTTCCAATCGAATTTCGGCGGCGAGTCCAGAGGGCGCGACAATTCCGTCGCCTTCGGGTCCGAGTCGTAGCTCAGCTTGTGGCCGCCCAGCGCAGCCTTGAGCGTCTTCGGGACCGACTTGATCTCCAGCGAATCCTCGAACACCTCCATCGGCTGCAAGGTGAGTTGTTTGGAGTAGATCATCTCGTCGCCATCGCGCACTTCCAGCCTGTCGCGGGTCGGTTGGAGCGGGCAGAAGGCGATCTTGAGCTTGCCGCCCTCCTGCTTCAGGTTCAGCGCGCCGTACAGGCTGGCGTGCACGAGCCCCTTGGTCCCCTTGATGGGGAACCAGTATTCCGTCCACGTGTCGGCGGAGCCGGGTGCGAAGCCGCGATGCTTGAACGGCGTGAACGTCGAGCCGTCCACCGTCTGGTTGAACAGCCGCCCGGACTGCACCTCGACGTACTGCCCGTCGCTGTCCGTCAGGAGCTGCTCCCAGATCATGCCCTGGCGCGAGAGCCCCCAGATCCAGATCTTCTTGCCCGGCTTGTCGTCGTGGGTCGAATAGCGGCCCATGCCGAAGTCCTCGTCGTGGTAGTACGCGCCGAAGAAGTCGGTGTAGCGCCCGAAGACATGGTACGACTTGTACTGGCCGAAGTCGTTATTCTTGTACCGGAACACGTCCTTGTTGTTGCGGCGGTTGACCGGCCAGCCGCCGTGCTCGCCGTCGTGCCCGAGGAAGCTCGTGCCCGGATAGATGAACTCCAGGTCGTTGGCGGCCTTGATCCCGACGTTCATCCACGAGTAGTAGGGCTGTTCCAGCGGCGTGGGGTTGAACCAGAACGAGCGCGTGGTGAAGTACGCCTTGTCTTTCTCCAGGCGGATCTCCAGCCGCCAGGGCGTCCGCGTGAGCAGGTCCAGGCAGCCGATCACGCACGACGCGCTGCCGTCGTCGCCGGTCCGCACCAGGTAGTCCACCGGCGTGGCGCAGTTGGGCGTGTGCCCGACGATGCCGTAGTTGGCCTCCACCCCGCCGCTGGTCCACGGACCCCGCATCGCGATGTCGCGGAACTTGACCACGTGGTTGTAGTAGACGAAGCTCTTGCCCGTGGACTTCTCGAAGGCCGCCCAGATCTTCCCGCCGACCTCCGGCAGGATCATCAGCCGCAGGTAGTCGTTCTCCAGCTCGACAACCTTCCAGGCCTTGTCCACCGGCTTGTGGGCAAAGCCGTCGAAGCGGAAGTACGGGTAGATCGCCTGCCCCTTTGCGCCCAGCCGCGGCACCGGGTCCGGGTCGCCGAACGGATACGTGCGGAAGGTCTTGGAATACTCACGGACGGTCGCGGGCTTGTTGTCGGCCGATGCGCAAGCCGGGAGCAGGACAGCCGCAAGCACGACAGAGACGAGGCGTGAATTCATAGTGGACCTCATTTCTCCGCAGCGGGTGATCGATCGAGGCTCTATTGTAGAACGGCGTCGCGGCTGGACAAGCCTTCTCCGGCTGGGGCGGGAGGTCAGTAGATCGGCTTGGCGGTCGTTCGCCGCAGCAGCTCGAAGCTGCAAATGCGGATCTGGGGCAGGCCGGCCTCATCCAGCAGGAGGTGATCGTGGGCGTCCAGGGCCAGCAGCAGATGGTTGCCGCGGAGGTTGAGGTCTTCCACGCCGACCGAGTGCAGGCGGCTTCGGCTGACCTCCACGATGCGGAGGTAGTCCTGCTCGGAGATAACGCCCTGGCGGTAGGCCTGGAGGGCGCTGAGGCTGACGTAGTATTCCTCGTCCTTCTCGGCCAGCAGCTCGTCGGGCCCGTTCCAGTATCCCCAGATGAGCATGTAGTCATGCCCGGGCCGGAGCACAGGCAGCCCGTCGGGCATGAGCAAGTGGGCGTGGGAGCGGTAGCGGCTGGGATCGCTGAGGGTTTCGCTCATGCGGGAGCGGCTGCCGGTCATGTAGATGGCGCGGGGGTAGGTGACGGCGATTCCCTTGCGGGCCAGTTCCTGGTTGAGGGCGATTTCCTCGAAGGGGCTGTTGTAGCCGTACTCGAGGATGCGTTTTTCGTCGGGCTTGAAGGGGTCCATGTCGGGCTGTTCGCCGACGCGGCAGACCTTCCAGACCAGGTGGACGTTGTCCTTGGTGCGGGTGTCGTAGATCTGGTTGATCACCGAGAGCTTGGTGCGGGGGGTGCGGCGCCAGTTTTCGGGCAGGAAGTAGTCGAACAGGGAGGGGTCTCGCCCGACCACCCAGAGGGCGCCGCTGGTGGAGTCGGTCCGCCCGTAGACGTAGTCGACGCCCATGACGTTGACCAGCTTGAGGTTGGGGGGCATTTCCTCGCTGGCCTCGAAGCGCCGGGCCTGGCGGATGAGGTAGGCCTGTCGCTTGGCCGCCCGGCGGGCGGCTTCGTGCTCGGGCGTGCGCTCGAGCAGCTCGAAGTCGACCGTCGCGTACAGGGCTTGCCCGCCGCGGTCGCGGGCCAGGTCGCCCGCGGCGCTGCGGCGGAGGATGATGTGCTGGGCCTTGCTGTCGCGGACGCGGAAGCCCGCGCGGCGCATCTCGTCATCCGCCCGGGCGATCAGGGCGGGCAGGTCCTCCTTGGTCAGCAGGCCCTGGCGGATGGCCTGCAGGGCGTCCAGGCCCTTGATCCACTCGTAGATGACCGCGTAGTTGCGGTTGGCGTGGAGTTCGATCTCGGTGTGGCTGTCCAGCTTGGCGTCGAACTTGTACGCCTTGCGCCCCAGACGGTCCATCTCGACGTGGCCGGCCGGGACATAGATCGCCAGCGGCTTGTGCGTCCGCACCGGCTGAGATGAACGCCGAGCGGCCCGGCGCAGCTCGAAGACCAGGGCGAACTCCTCGAAGGGGCTGTTGAACTCCGCCCCCTCCAACTCATGGACCTGGGTCTCGCCGGGGATGTCCTGGCCCATGCGGTTCCACTTGAGCACGATGTCCCTGGGCCGCCCGCCCACGGGCTTGGTCTGGATACGATACAGCGTGCTCGTGCCGCTCAGGCGCTGGTTGTGGGCGGCGAACCAGGCGGCGTCGGTCCAGTAGTTGCCGGGCAGGAGCTGGGCCAGCCACGGCAGGCCCAGCGCGGTCACGTACAGGTCGTCGCCGTTGTCCATCGCCACGTGGACGTACTCTACGTCCATCACCCGCAACGACGGCAGCGCGTCGAGTTTGGCCAGGATGTCATTCACGGTCGTACTCAGCAGCCCGCAGCCGGGAACCGGACAGACCCGGCGGCCTGGTTGTTTCAGTGAATCAGGGCTGCCGCCAGGCAGCCGCACCCCATTGTAGTGATACGTTCACCGCGGGGATAGTCGTCAGCAAGGTTTCGATTTCTCGCGATTTGGTTGTACACTGGACACAGAGGTGACTCATGCGGACAGGCGCGATGGTGATCTTGTTGGCCGGGGCGACGGCGCTGGCGCAGGCGCCCGCGGCCGGGCCGGCGAGCAAGCCCGCCTCGGATGCCCGCGCGGCGTTCGACCTGCTGTTCAAGCGCGACATGGAGCGGGTGTCCCAGACGGCTTCGCCCGCGGACGACGCGGAACTGGCTGCCAAGATCCTGGCGGCTTCGCCCGCGGCGAGGCAAACGCCCGGCCTGGCGCGGTACATGCTGGAGCGGGCCCACGAGCTGGGCAGCAAGGCCCAGCCGGGCCATGCCGCCGCCGCCCGGGCGGCGGAGCAGTTGCTGGCGATGGACGACCCGCCGACGGCAGAAGCCCTGGAGCGGGCGGTGGAGGCCCACATCGTGCTGTTCCGCTCGCTGGGCGGGCGGGAGCGGCCGGCGATGGCCCAGAAGGTGCTGGAGGAACTGCTGGCCCTGGGCGACCTCCAGGGCAAACTAGGCCGGTGGGACCAGGCGCACAAGACGTTCGTGCGGGCGCTGGGATGGGGCGGGCCCAAGCCGCCGGCCCTTCGCGAGGAGATCCAGGCCCGCATCCAACAGGCCAATCAGCAACGGATGCTGGCTGTGCAGGCGGCGGCGCTGAAAGCCAAGATCGAAAAGGACCCCCATGACCTGGACGCGCGGGTGGCGCTGGTGCGGCTGTTGGTGGTGGGCCTGGACCAACCCCAGGAAGCGGCCCGCTACCTGAACGCCGACCTGGGCGAGCAAATGCGAACGTACGTGCCGCTGGCGGTCAAGTCCCCGGCTGAGCTGGCCCCGCCGGTGGCGCTGGAGCTGGGCGAGTGGTACCGGGAGCTGGCGGCCTCGGCCGACGAACGGGGCAAGATCAACGCCCTGACCCGCGCGCGGGACTATTACACCCGCTACCTGGAGTCGTCGTCGTCGCCGGATCTGGCCAATCGCGCCCGCCTGGCGCTGACGCAGGTGTCGGCGGAGTTGGAGAAACTTGGGGCTGAGCCGAACTGGGTGCCGGCGGGGGCGGTGCTGCTGCTGGGGTTCGAGGCCTCGCAGGTGACGCAGCAGGGGGACCGGAGCTTCCTGCGGGATCTCAGCGGGCAAGGCAACCACGGGGTGATCCGCGGCACGAGCCTGGCCAAGGGCCAGGCGGGCGACGCCTTCTCGTTCGACGGGCGAAGCGACTGCATCATCATCCGCAACTCGCCCTCGCTCCAGACCAGCGAGAGCATGACCGTCGCGATGTGGTTGAGGCCCTCCTCCCTGGGCGAGCGGCGCAACCCGCTGGCCAAGTGCTACGGCGGGGAAGGCACCTTCACCCTGGAGGAGAACGGGACGGTGCACTACTTCTATGGCAGCAGCGGCCAGGACACCGATCCCTACGTCGGCCTGCTGTTGCGAAAGCCGCTGGCGGCGGGGCGATGGACCCACCTTGCCATGGTCCGCGACCTGCGCGAACGGCGATGCACGTGGTATTACGACGGGGAGCGGGCCGACCGGTACCGCCTCAGCCTCCCGCCGCGGGCGTCCCGGGCGGACGTGACCATCGCCAGCGGGTACGTCTCCAACTTCGCCGGGCGGATGGACGAGTTGGGGATATGGGGGCGGGCCCTGACGGAGCGGGAGATCGCGCTGCTGTTCGAATCCGGCCTGAAGGGCCGAAAGCTCACCCCCCCCGTCAGGCGATGATTTATTTGGGTTTCCCCACCGCCGGCGGGTACGATAGTCCCCTGTAGGGCGTCCGAGATTCCTCCTGCTGAGGCGGTATGAAGAACATCCTTCCGATCCTGGTGTTGCTGCTGGCCGGCCTGGTCGGCGGGTGCGGGCAAGCGTCGTTCCTGGTCTACTTGTTCAGCCCGGAGAACCCCACCACGACGGTGGAGGCGGAGTACAAAGACCTGTCGGACGCGACGGTGGCCGTGGTGATCTACACCAGCCAGTCCACGCAAGTGGACCACCCGCTGGTCCGCCTGGCCCTGGCGTCGGTGATGGGGACGGAGATGAAACAGCGCCTCCATCAGGTGTCCGTCATCGACCCGCGGACGGTGGTGAAGTTCCAGGATGAAACACCCAACTGGGAGACCCTGCCCCGCTCGCAGGTGGCCCGGACCCTCGGGGCGGACTACCTGCTGTACGTGGTCCTCTCCGAATACAGCACCATGGAGCCCTCCAGCCTCAATCTCTATCGCGGGCAGGCGACGGCTGACGTGTCTCTGTTCAAGGCCGCCCTCGACGAACCCCAGTGCCGCGTCTGGGGCAGGGAGACGTTCCACGTCTCGTACCCGCAGAACACGGCCGTCGGGGTGACGGCTTCCAACGATGAGGAAATCGCCTACCAGACCCAGCGCCTGCTGGCGGACCTGGTGGTCAAGAAGTTCTACAAGCACAAGGTGCCCGAGAAATCATGAACGCACCCGGTCGCATCCTCCAGATCGCCCTGCTGAGCCTCCCTGCGCTGCTGGGGGCCGGTTGTGAAGGCATCAAATACATGGCCGCCGTCATGGCCCCGCCGGAGAAGGTCAAGCCGCTCTACAACCTGCCCGCGGACAAGAAGATCCTGGTCTTCGTGGACGACATCCGCCATCCGCTCACCTACGAGGCTGTGAAGACGGATCTGGCCCAGCGGGTGGGGCGGTTGCTGGTCCAGCACAAGATGGCCAAGGAGGTCATTACCCCCGACAAGCTGCTGGACCTGGCCTCGTCGATGCAGAGCTTCAACCAGATGCCCATTCCGGACGTGGGCAGCAAACTCGGGGCCGAGCTGGTGCTGTACATCGAGGTCGACCATTTCTCGCTCCGCGAGAGCAACGACAGCCCGCTGTGGCTGGGGCGGTTCGTCACCCGGGTCAAGATCGTGGACTCCAAGATCGGGCGGATCTGGCCAGAGGACCGTCCCAACGGCTTCCCCGTGCCCCCCGTCGAGACCCCCGCCACCGCCAACTTCAACGAGTCCTTTGGGGCCGTCCTGGCGACCAAGCTGGCCGAGGACATGGCCGTCCGCGTGGTCAACCTCTTCCGCGAACACGAGAAGCCCAACCCGTACTTCGACTAAGCATATCCTCGCCGCCCGCACCGTCGGCATGGGCTGGGTCGAGTTGTCGGCGCCCTAGCGCGTGCCGAGCCCCGGTCCATTACGGCTGTGCGGCCTGCAATTTAGCAGGGGGTTCTTCCCGCCCCCTGGCTTATACTAACCGGAGCAAGGTGCATCGGACGGCACATGCGCCCGACGGCGTGTTCGACGAACCATGCTCCTGGTGATCACTGCCTCAAAAGGAACGCCTCCATGCCAGATCGTTACATCGCCGCCATCATGAAGTACCTGGCCGACCGCGACTATCAGCCCCTCAAGCCCCGCCAGCTCGCCCGCTCGATGGGTGTCAGCGAGGAGGACTACGGCACGTTCCGCGACGCGGTCAAGCAGCTTCGCGACTCCGGGCGAGTGGTCCTGGGGGCCAAGAACGCCCTGATGCTGCCCGAGATCCAGGGCCGGCTGGTCGGTTTCTTCCGGGCCAATCCGCGCGGCTTCGGCTTCATCGTTCCCGAGACGCCCAACGCCCACGGCGACCTGTTCGTCCCGCCTGACTCCACCGGCGGGGCCCTCACCGGCGACCTGGTCGTCGCGCGCGTCCGGCGCCGGGGCAAGCGCGACGGGCACGCGGTCCTGTCGGGCGAGATCATCGAGGTCCTCCAGCGGGGCAAGAACCGCTTCGTCGGCACGCTCCGCGAGAGCGACGGCACGTGGTTCGTCATGCCCGACGGGCGCCAGCTCACCACCCCCATCGTCATCCGCGACGTCGGCGCCGCCGGGCCCAAGAGCGGGGCCAAGGTCGTCACCGAGATCATCCAGTACCCCGCCAAGGGCGAGCTGCCCATCGGCGTGATCGTCGAAACGCTCGGGCAGGCCGGGCCCACCGACATCGAGACCCTCGCGGTCATCCGCGCCCACGGCCTGGAGGACCAGTTCGAGGAAGAGTCGCTCGCTGACGCCCGGCGCAGCGTGAAGGAGTTCGATCCCGACCGGGCCGGCGACCGCGAGGACCTGACCGCGAAGATCGTCGTCACCATCGACCCGCCCGACGCCCGGGATTTCGACGACGCCATCAGCATCGAGCCCGCCGGCGAAGGACGCGTCACCCTCGGCGTGCACATTGCGGACGTGTCGCACTTTGTGGCCGAAGGCTCCGCCCTGGACGCCCAGGCCCGCCGGCGCGGCAACAGCACCTACTTCCCGCGGCGCGTCATCCCCATGCTGCCGGAGATCCTCTCCAACGGCGTCTGCTCGCTCCAGGAGGGCCAGAGACGATTCTGCAAGTCGGCCTTCATCACCTACGACGCCGACGGCAACATCCTCAACACCCGCCTGGCCGAGACGGTGATCTCGTCGGCCAAGCGGCTGACCTACATCCAGGCCCAGGGCATCCTCGACGGCAAGACCGGCGGCTACGACCGCAAGGTGGTCGCCCTGCTGGGCGAGATGAACAGACTGGCCCGCGCCATCGAGCGGCGCCGGCGCAAGGTGGGCATGCTCCACCTGGACCTGCCCGCCGTCGAGCTGGTCTTCGACAAGCAGGACCGCGTCGTCGACGCCGTCCCCGAGGACACCAGCTATACCCACACCATCATCGAGATGTTCATGGTCGAGGCCAACGACGCCGTCGCCCGCACCCTCGATCGCCACAACCGCGCGTTCCTCCGGCGCATCCACCCCGAGCCCGACCAGGCCGGGCAACAGCAGCTCTCGGCCTTCGTCCGGGCGGCCGGGCACCGCATCCCCCGCAACCTTACCCGCAAGGACATGCAGGAACTGCTTGCGAGCGTCCGCGGCAAGCCCGAGAGCTATGCCGTCAACCTGGCCCTGCTCAAGACCTTCGAGCAGGCGGAGTATTCGCCCATCCAGATCGGGCACTGGGCCCTGGCCAGCGACGCCTACTGCCATTTCACCAGTCCCATCCGGCGCTACGCCGACCTGACGGTCCACCGCCTGGTGGCCGAGCTGTGCCGCGGCACGCTCCGCACCCGACCGCCCGAGGACATGTCCGCGCTGGTCAAGCTGGGCGAGAGCCTGACCGCGGCCGAGAAACGCAGCGAGGCCGCCGAGCGCGAGGTCCGCGAGGTGCTGGTGCTCCAGCTCCTGGCCACCCGCCTGGGCGAGACGTTCAACGGCGTGATCACCGGCATGACCAATTTCGGGCTGTTCGTACAGTCGCCCCAGTTCCTGATCGAGGGGCTGCTCCGCCTGGAGGAGCTGGGCGACGACTGGTGGGAGGTCGACGCCCGCCGCGGGCAGGTCCGGGGCGAGCGGACGGGCAAGGTCTTCCGCATCGGCGACCTGATCCCCGTGATTATCGCCGGCGTGGACCTGCCCCGCCGCCAGCTCAACCTGGTCTTCGACCGCAAAGCCCCCGCCATGCCCCAGCGACGAGGCAAGGCCGAAAAGCCCGCCCAGGCCGCCCCCCAGGGACAGGCCCCCAAGCCCGCCAAGAAGGGCGGTCCCGGCGCCGAGCCCAAGGCCAAGGGCCCCAAGAAGACCTCCCGCCGCCGAAAGAAAAGATGACGCGGGCGCAGGTAACGCAGACATTCCTGTCTGCGATCAGGAACCCTGTGTTCTTGGAGACTGTGGCATGTGCGCCAGGAATGGGATGTGTTATTCTCGCATAAGCCCCGTGCTTCGCATGGGCTCCAGCCAATCATGACCGATCCGCCGACCGAGGAAGAACTGGCACGTTGGGAGCGCCGGGCCCCCGGGTGGGTCGTCCGCTGCCTCAAGTGCGGCCTGACCCAGCCGTTTGGCAAGTACGGCATCCGCCTCGGCGCGGCGTCAGTGAAGAAGTGCACCCTCGGGCGCTGCCCGCGCTGCAAACGCATCTGCTGCCACGTCGTCGAGAAACGCAAGAACAAGCAGGCATAAAGAGAGCCCGCCCCTTAGGGGTGGGCTCTCGCGGTTCCTGCGTTTGTTGTCTACTTCGCCTTCGCCAGGCTCTTGCCCTTGTACTCGCCCGTGAGCGTCTTGAGGAAGTCGACGATCCGGTCGATCTCGGCCTGCGAGAGCGCCTTGCCGTACTGAACGTCGGCCATCACCTTCACCGCCGCCTGGAGGTCCTTGGCTGAGGCGTCGTGGAAGTAGGGGAACGTCACCTCGATATTCCGCAGCGTGGGCGTTTTGAACTTGTAGCGATCCGCCTCTTTCTTGGTGAAGTTGAACAGCCCGTGGTCGGCCTCTTTCACGTTGCCGCGCGCGGTGAAGTAGTCTTTGTGCCTGCCCATCCACTCGAAGGACCGCCCGCCTAGGGCCGGGCCGCAGTGGCAGGTCGCACAGCCGTTGTCCAGGAAGAGTTGGTAGCCTTCCTTCTCGCCGGCGGTCAGGGCGGCCTGGTCGCCGCGGAGGAACTTGTCGAACCGGCTGTCGGGCGTGATGAGCGTCTTCTCGAAGGTCGCGATGGCCTCGGTGACCGTGTCCTTGCTGACGCCCGCGGGATAGAGCTTCTCGAACTCGGCCTTGAAGGCTGCGTCCTGTTGGAGCTTCTGGACGACGTTGTCCCACTTCTCGGCCATCTCGATGGGGTTCTCGACCGGCCCGGCCGCCTGGTCCTTCAGGTCGGCGGCCCGTCCGTCCCAGAACTGCTTGACGTTGTAGAGGGCGTTGAAGACGGTGGGGGAGTTGATGGGTCCCTTGGCCCCGCCCACACCGGTCGCGACCGGCGCCTGGTCCGTGCCGCCCTTGTCCAGTCCGTGGCAGGACGCGCACGAGAGCGTCCCGTCCTTGCTCAGGCGGGTGTCGTTAAAGAGCTTCTCGCCCATGGCGACGCGGGCGGCGTCTTCCTTGTGGGCTTGGGGCAGCGGGTGGATGACCTGGCGGGCCAGCTTCTCGTCCAGATCCTTGGCGGCGTATTGTTTCACTCGCGTCTGAACGACCCAGTCGGTGAGCTTCTGGCGCTCCTCGCCGGACAGGGCAGAGTCCCAATGCATGGCCAGGTATTGCACGGGGGGCATGGTGTTGTGGGCCAGGGCGTGCTCCATCTTGGCCAGGGCGACCTCGCCGATCCGCCCGTCGGCGGCCTCGAAGCTGGCGGGCAGGTCCAGGTATCGCAGGGCCCGCTCGACGTCGCCGCGGATGATCCCGCCCGCCCCCGGCAGGGCGGCATAGAAGGGCAGGCCCGCGTCGTCGGTGTGGCAATGGCTGCACTTGGCCTGCAGCGCGTCCCGCACCGCCGTCAGCGAACCGTCCTGGCAGGGCACAGCCGCCAGCTTCGGGCTGTGCGGCTTGGCGACCAGCAGGTTCGACACAGGCAGCGCCAGGCCCGCCAGCGCCAGGATCACCAGCAGGACCAGGACCTTCCGCATCCGCTTGGGCTTCTTCTCTTCCATGTTCGCTCCCGAATGGAACAGACCGAGCTGCCGTGGCGCCGCGGACCGACCCGACGGCGAGGCGTGCTTGGGAGATTCTAGCCCCTGTCGACGTGCAATATCAAATGGCATCCGCCCCGCGGCCGCTGAGCTTCGCAACGTCGGCGGCCGTCGGCAGGTGGCGGATCACCTCGGGCATGAACGCCCGGGCGAACTCCGCGGCCTGGCGATCGGTGGTTTCCACATCGGTGACAGGCGTGAGGGGGGCGAACTGGATCTTGGCGAAGAAGCAGTAGTGAACCCACGGATAGGCCAAGCCCAGGCGGACGGCCTTCCAGGAGGATTCCGTCTTGCCGTTGAAGTTGAAGGTGTAGTACTGCACCGCCTGGCGGGTGATGCCTTCGTGGCTGTCGGTGTACTGGTAGAGGGTGCGGATAAACTTGGTGTTGTCCCACGGCGGGGGGGCCTGGGGCGCGGCGAACTGGAGGCCGATGCTGTCCAGGAGCGTGGCGCCGCCGGCGACCAGGCAGCGCTCGGGCACGTGGGGCACCTTGTCGACGTCGCCGGTGTAGTAGTACACCTCCAGTCGCCACAGGCGATTGGGCTCGCGGCTGTCGCGGTAGATGCCGATGCCGTACCAGTTGCTGCATCGCTGCTTGAGCCGGCTGCGGTCGAGGTCCGAACCGATTCGCAGGGCCGACAGCATGTCGCCTTCCAGCACGATCTCGCCGTCGGGGCGGCCGTCGAATTCGGGCTGGCCGTTGCGGGTGTTCAACTCGCCGTCGCCGGCCAGCACAAAGGGGCCCATCCGACTCGGCATGTTGCTCCAGCGGAACTCGTGCGGGTCGACCTGTACGCACTCCGGGACGGGCACCGACTTCTTCTCCGTCGCCCACTGGAGGAAGTGGATCGTCGCGTTCCATCCCCCGGCTGTCAGGGCCAGCAGCGTGGCGGCGACCAGGAAATGCGGTTCGAGCAGGCCCGCCAGGCGGGAGCGGGCGCCGGCGGCGGGAGGAATCGCGCTGGCCGGGGCGGTGGTCATGACGCGGCCTCCTTTGTGGCTTGCGGCGCGTCAGCCTCCTCGACGAACAGGTTGCCCAGCAGCCAGCCCAACAGCAGGAACATCAGCACAGCCGGGCCCAGCATCACCATGCCCATGAACCAGTGCATAAACTCCTGGCCCATCTCGGGGCGATCGATCACGTACATCCACCCGGTGACGGTCACGCGCAGCACGTTGCAGAGGATGGCGATGGGCACAGCCGACACCACCAGCACCACGCGCTGCCAGATCGGCCTGGGTTCGAGGTACGCCCAGGCCACGCCCAGGGCCAGGTATGCCAGCAGCGACCGCACGCCGCTGCACGCCTCGATGACGTCCAGCGGGTAGACCTGCCCGCTGAGGCTGGTGACGGTGAGGTGGCTGGCGCTGACGTCGATCTGCGCGCCGAACAGCCCCAGCAGCAGTCCCGAAGCCTGGGCAGCCAGTTCCTGCAGCGGGTTGGCCACCCGCCGGTAGAGCATCTCCGGCACGGGCATGGCCAGGGCCAGGTAGAAGATCGGCAGCCAGGTCAGGGCGGCCATGCGAGGCCCGGTCAGGTACAGCACCAGGCCGAACGCGACCACGGTCATGCTGAGCTGGCAGATCCACATCGTTCCGATGGGGTGAAAGCCCAGCACCATGGCCAGCAGCCCCGCGACGAGCACGAGCAGGCCCCACCCGCAGACGCGGCGCGGGGCGGCCAGCAGCTCGTTCCACCGCTGGTAGACCAGGTACAGGCTGAACAGCGGGATGATGAACCCGTGCCCCCAGTTGGGATCGTGCAGCCAGGAGTTGACCAGCGGGCGAAACTGCCAGAAGTTGAGCGCGATGACCAGGCCGGCCAGCAGCAGGAACTTCATCTGCGCCGAGGGCGGCACGCAGGTGCGGAAGGACAGCGCAGCCGGTTCGCTGATGCGGCTGGCCAGCGAGGTCCCGCAGGCGTCGGCGGGCGGTCCGCTTTGTCCGGTGATCTCGGTCATGCTGTCTCGCGGTCGGAAGGGGACCTTCGATTGTCTCTCGGGGCCCCTCTGGTCTGCGCGTCCCGCTTCCGCCGGTCCCCGTCACAGCCTGGTGAATCGGGCGCCGGTGACGCTGCCGATCAGCGGATCGGCGAAGTTGCGGTCGTAGATGAAGCCGAACCCATAGGTCATGCGGAAGGCGTTGCGCAGCACGGCCAGGAACGGCGCCCGCACGTCGGTGCCGACGGCCAGCACGTCGTCGGGCTTGAGGAAGATGTCCGGCTGCTCGCCGCGGACGATCGCCTCCAGGTCCAGCGGGATCGTCTGCTCCTGGTGTTGGGCGATGCGGCGGACCAACAGCGAGTTCTTTGGCCAGGCGAGCGGCCCGAGGTTGCCCGCGGCCGCCAGGGCCTGCTTGACCGTGACGTGGCGCCCGGTCAGCGAGTACACGCCCGGACGCGAGACCTCGCCCATGACGTAGAACTCGCCCACCTGGAGCATGGGCACCTGGACGATGTCATTCTCGCGGAGGACGACGTTCATCCTCGGATCGCCGGCTTTGAGCTTCGCGATGTCGATGGCGATCAGGCGGGCGGGCTTGGAGCCGTCCTTGGCCTGCCACCCGAACGGGTCGTTGGGGTCGCCGGTAAGCGGGACGACCGGGCGCCGCGGGGCGACCAGCGGCTCGGCCGGTGCGCTGGGTTGAGGGGCTGTCGCCACGGGCGGCGCCGGCGGGGCGGGCTTGATCTCGACCCATTTGCCGTCGCGGAAGACCCATCGCTGAACCTGGGGGGCGGCCGGCCTGGCCGCGTCGGCGGCCGGCGGGGCCGGCTCTTGTGGATAGACTTCCGCCGCTGCGGGCACGGGCGCCACGACAGGCGCCGCGGGCACCGTCACGACCTGGGCGGCGGACGTCTTCTCCTCGGGCAACTCCGGCAGCGGGGGCAGGGCGGAGACCGGCGGCGAGACGGCGGGATCGGCCGGCTGGGTCTCGCTCTTGCGCTGCGGCGGGGCCTGGCGAATCACGTACAGATAGGGAATGTTGACCTGCGTCACGTCGCCCGCCATGGCCAGGGCGTCGAGGATCCGCATGTCGCGGCGCAGCAGCGGGTAGGCGCCGGGCCGGCTGATCGCGCCCAGGATGGAGAACGTGTTCTGCCGAGGGATGGTCACCGTGACCGAGATGGTCGGGTCCTTGAGGATCGTCGGGCTATAGGCCTCGCGGACGGCCTGGCGGAACTGTTCCTTTGTGAGCTTCTCCGCTTGCACCCGAGCCGACAACTGGGGCAGGTCGACGTACCCGTTGGCTGACACTTCGCGTCGGATGATGGTCTCCATGCCCTCGCTGTAGAGGTCGAGGATGGAGATGTCCAGGACGTCGCCGGGGCCGATGACGTACTCGCGATCGGTGTAGACCCAGTCTTCGGCGCGGGGGAAGCTGGAGTTGGGCAGGAGATCGCTGCCCGGGTCGGCGGCGCTGAGACTGGGCAGGATCGGGCTGACGGGCGAGCGTTTGGGGGCCCGCACCGCCTTGTCGGGCGAGAGGAAGCGGTACCTGTCGGTCTTGAACGAGTCGCAGCCCGCCAGGCACACGATCACCAGCGCCAGCGCGGGCAACAGCCATCTCTTCTGCGACTTCTTGCGTACCACCATTCCGCGGGTATCCTTCGCCGGCCTCGCCGGGCCGGCTGGTCGTCATGGACTCTATCGGCTCACAGGGGGGGCGGCTTAACCAACCGGACCGATTGCGTATTCCGCAATCCGTTGCACCCTCGCCCCCGGGGCCATACAATGCCCGCAAATCGGCCGCGTGCGCGGCAGAGAGGAAAGGACTTTCCATGAAGACGTTCCACTTCGGTCTGATCGTTGCGGTGCTGTTTGCCGGTGTTTCGGCGGTTTCTTCCGCCGAGCTGGGCGAGGCCAAGACGTACAAACTCGACGACGAATTCACCCTTCTCTACCGCCTGCTCAGCCCGCCCAAGATCGAGGCGGGCAAGAAGTACCCGCTGGTGCTCTTCCTGCACGGCGCGGGCGAGCGCGGCTCGGATAACAAGGCCCAGCTCAAGTGGGGCGTGGGCGACTTCGCCAAGAACATGGACAAGCACCCCTGCTTCCTGATCGCCCCCCAGTGCCCCAACGGGCAGAAGTGGTGCGAGGTGAACTGGTCGGCCCGCCAGCACTCGATGCCCGAGGCGCCTGCCAAGCCGCTGGCGGCGGCCAAGAAGGTCATCGAGCAGATGCTCCAGAGCCAGCCGATCGATCCCGACCGCCTGTACGTGACGGGCCTGTCGATGGGCGGCTACGGCACGTGGGACGCCTTGCAGCGCTGGCCGGACGTCTGGGCGGCGGGCATCCCCGTGTGCGGCGGGGGGGACCTGGCCGGGGCCAAGGCGATGGCCAAGGTCCCCATCTGGGCCTTCCACGGGGACAAGGACGGCGCGGTCCCCGTGCAGCGCAGCCGCGGGATGATCGAGGCCATCCGCCAGGCCGGCGGCAAGCCCAAGTACACCGAGTATCCCGGCGTGGGGCATAACGCCTGGACGCCCGCCTACGGCAGCGCCGAGACCATGGACTGGCTCTTCGCCCAGCGAAAGGGCCAGGCGGCTGGAAAGGAAAAGCCATGAAGGTCGTCGCGTTCAACGGCTCGCCCCGCGGGGCGGAGGGAAACACCGCCATCCTGATCCGCGCCGTCTTCGAGCCGCTCGAGGCTGCCGGCATCGAGACCGAGATCGTCCAGGTCGGCGGGCGGAGCATCCGCGGCTGCATGGCCTGCTACCAGTGCCTCGAACGCAAAGACGGACAATGCGTGGTCAAGGGCGACATCGTAAACGAGTGCTACGCCAAGATGGTCGCCGCCGACGCGATCATCCTGGGCTCCCCCACGTACTTCGCGGACGTCTCGACGGAGATGAAGGCGCTGATCGACCGCTGCGGGTTCGTCAATCGGGCGAACGGCCAGCCGCTGCGGCGCAAGCTGGGCGCGGCGGTGGTGGCGGTGCGGAGGGGCGGCGAGATCCACGCCTTCGACACCATGAACCACTTCTTCCTGATCGCCCAGATGCTGGTGATCGGCTCGTCCTACTGGAACATGGGCTTCGGGCTGGACAAGGGCAGCGTCAGCCAGGACGAGGAAGGCATGAAGACCATGCGCATCCTGGGCGAGAACCTCGCCTGGGCCCTGCAAAAGCTCCACGCGTGACGGGCGGTACGCAAGCGCGCGGTCCGGTGCGAGCAGAGACACGATCGTCTCTGCAACCGACCGAATCCGCCGTGCGCCTTTCTGCGCGGCCAGGAAAGGGTGTAGCACGTTACAAAACCCGCTGTCGCGCGTAATCGCCGCCACGGCGGGGGCGGCTCTATAATACAGACGGATATGCGACCCCATGGGGCAACTCGAACGACGCATCAGGCCCGAACCGTGCCGCGCCGGGCCGTTGCCGCCTTCAGACCGGCCGTCATCGTCCTGTCTGCCCTCGTCCTGATCCTGGTGGGCGGCTGCTCCGACTCGCACCGCGGCGGCGCGGGAGGCGTCCGCGGGCCCAGCCGGCTGGTCTACGGCGGGGGCACGGTCCCCGGCGACAAGGGCTACTCGCTCACCCAGAACGCCATTACCCCCCGCAAGAGCGGCGACTTCGCCTTCGACGACGGCGACCTGGTCATCCGCGTCCCGCGAGGCGGGGTGGTTGATCTGGGGCCCGTCGACTACGAAGCCGTTCTGGACGCCCCGGCCGACGGCTATGAGTTCCAGGCCCAAGTCGTCGTAGGGCACGTCTACTGCATCGAACTGGACGCCGCCGACGTGTCTCTCTACGCGAAGCTCAAGGTCAACTCCTGTCAACGCCAGCGATACTTGGGCCTGCGCGACGGCCTGATGCAGTTCGAGTATGCCCTCCAGACCAACGCCAGCCGGTCGTTCCGCCCCCACGTTCCCGAGCCGACCACGCAGGAGGTGCTGGCTGAGCGGGGCGTCGGCCTCGAACAGAGGCGCAGCGGCTTGCAGAACGCCTTGGACAAGGGCATCCCGCAGTTTCGCCGCAAGCTCCTGGACCAGGCCCGCGAGGTCGACGCCCAACTTCAGGCCGGCGGGCTGTCCGCGCACGTCCGCGACGCCCTCGAGCGGGAGCTGCGCGAGATCGCCCGGCTGCTGCTGGCCTTGGACGCCCACGCCCGGCGCTGCCGCCAGGCCCTGGCCCTGGTCGCCTCGGCCCAGCGTCAACTCGAACGACTGGCTGAGTCCGAAGACATCATCGGGCGGGGGGACCAGAAAGTGCTGGACGAGATCCAGCGTATCGAGAAGGAAGCCGGCCTGCTGATCGACACGCAACTCTCACCGGCGGGCATGGGCGGCGGGGCCATCGAAGACGCCATTCTCGACCGCAAGGTCCAGGAGCTTCGCTCGGCGTCCTGACGCGATCTGCCAAGACAAAAATGTGCGATCTTCCGCAGAATTGGGACGTTTTTGTCTGCCGCCTCCCCTGTTGGCCTCCGGTCGTATAGGCCAGTAATTCCTTATCCGGGAAGAAGTTGCAGTTCGAATCCATCCTCTGGCACGCCCTGTGCTTTTCCCTTTCCACGAGCCGTGCAGTCGAACTGTCTGGATATGCAGGAAAGGGTAATGCAAGTGAAGACTACGTACGTACGGAAGTGGTTGCCGCGTCTACTCTCGGCCATGGTTGTCTTTGCGCTGGGCGGAGGGCTCTTGGCCGAGGTCGCCTCGACGCCTCCAGCCGCCACGGCGCCTGCCGCTGCGCCCGCAGCCATTGACACCGGCGACACGGCCTGGGTCATGATGGGCACGGCCCTGGTCATGCTCATGACGCCCGCCCTGGCGTTCTTCTACGGCGGACTGGTCCGTAAGAAGAACTACCTCTCGGTGCTCATGCAGTGCTTCATGATCCTCTGCCTGATCAGCGTGCAGTGGGTGCTGGTGGGCTACAGCCTGTCGTTCGGGCCCACCAAGGGCGGCATCATCGGCGGGCTGGAGTGGATCGGCCTGAAGGGCGTCGGCGCCGCTCCCAGCGACTACGCCCCGACGATTCCTCACTCGACCTTCATGATGTTCCAGATGATGTTCGCGGTGATCACGCCGGCGCTGATCATCGGGGCCTTCGCCGAGCGGATGAAGTTCTCCGCGTTCTGCGTCTTCAGCCTGCTGTGGGCGACGATCGTGTACGACCCGATGGCCCACTGGGTGTGGGGCGCGGGCGGCTTCCTCGGGGCGGCCGGGTGGGGCGCCCTGGACTTCGCCGGCGGGACGGTCGTGCACATCAATGCGGGCATGACCGCGCTGGCTGCCGCGCTGGTGCTGGGCAGGCGAAAGGGCTACCCCAACGCCATCAGCCCGCCCCACAGCCTGCCCTGGGCTACGCTGGGCGCGGGGCTGCTCTGGTTCGGCTGGTTCGGGTTCAACGCCGCCAGCGCCCTGGGCGCCAACGGCCTGGCGTCGGCTGCCTTCGTCAACACCCATACCGCCGCCGCCACCGCCGGTCTGATCTGGGCCCTGCTGGACTGGTTCTTCCACACCAAGCCCACCACGCTGGGCATGATCACCGGCGCGGTGGCCGGACTGGTCTCCATCACGCCGGCGGCCGGGTTCGTCACACCCATGGGCGCCATCGCCATCGGCGTCGGGGCAGCCGTCATCCCCTGGCTGTGCGTGACCTTCCTCAAACCCCGCCTCGGCTACGACGACAGCCTCGACGCCTTCGGCGTCCACGGAGTGGGCGGCATCTGGGGCGCGATCGCCACCGGGCTGTTCGCGTCGGCCGAGGTCAACGGCAAGAACGGATTGTTCTATGGCGAGGGCGGCGCGCATCAGCTCCTGGTGCAGGTGCAGGCGGCTGTCGTGTGCATCGTCTTCTCGTTCGTGCTGGGCCTGATCCTGCTCAAGCTGGTGGACCTGACCATGGGCCTGCGGGTCTGCGAACACGACGAACGCGTCGGCCTGGACCTCACCCAGCACAAGGAATCCGCGTACACGGTGATCGACTGAGTCTTCAGGCGCCCGCCTGAGACCCTGGACGGCACGCGACGCTCTGTCGCTGAACAAGAAGACAAAGACCTATACGGACGCCAAAGGACCGCCTTATGAAATACGTCATCGCCATCATCCAGCCCGACCGAATGGACGAGGTCCTCCAGAAGCTCGAGGAGAAGGAAATCCACCTGGTAACGGCTACGCCCGTGCTGGGACGCGGGCGACAGAAGGGCATCGCCGAGGTCTACCGCAGCCACAAGGAGGCCGGCTCGCTCCTGCGGAAGGTCAAACTGGAGATCGCCGTCAACGACCAGTACGTCCAGCCGACCATCGACGCCATCATGGGCGCGGCGCACACCGGCAACATCGGCGACGGGAAGATCTTCGTCCTGGACCTGCCCCGCTGCATCCGCATCCGCACGGGCGAGGAAGGCAACGAGGCCATCGGGTAGGCATCCGGCGCCGGTCGCCGAGCTTGCCCTTGAGCCGCTCGGCGCGCCGAGCCGGTGATTACTTCTTCTCCGGCCCGCCCACGCCCAGGACCTGCTTGATCGTCGTCACCTTGCCGTCGCGGATAATCTCGATGTCCACGATCTGCCCCGGCTTGCAGGCCTGCACGGCGGCGGTCAGGTCCCGCGGGGTCGGCGTTTGCTGAGCGTTGATAGCCAGCACCACGTCGCCCGGGCGCAGCAGGTGGGTCTGGCTGGCCGCCGAGCCGCGAAGCAGGGCCGTGATCTCCACTCCGTCCTCGCAGGGCTTCATGCGCACGCCCAGGCGGGCCTTGACGGTGTAGCCCGGCTTCCAGGGCGGTTCGAGCTCCAGCAGCCATTGGGTCCAGTCGGCTTCGATCTTGTCCAGGTCTTGGGCGAAGACCTTCTCCAGGGCCTTTCGGCCGGTGGCGTCCGCCGCCCAGGTCGCCTTGTACGTCGCGTAGAACTCCGGCAGCTTGCCCTTGCGGTAGAGATACATCATCACCCACCGCACTTGGGAATAGTGCGTCTCGGCCTTCTCCAGAAACGCCTTCTGGCTCATAGTCATCAGCTCGGCCAGCTTGCAGGCCTTGCCCGCCTTGACCGTTTCCTGGAGGTCCCCCAGAGACCAGTCGTTCTGCGGCTCGAGCCCCGCCGCCGTGGGCTTGCACCGCTGGAACAGCGTCGCAAACCCCTCGATCACCCACAAGGCGTGCTGCTGGCGGCTGAGATGCTGATCGTTGTGATGCAGCGCGTGGGTAAACTCGTGCAGCAGCACGTCGCTGAGCGAAACGCTGTAGAGCGTCCGCGAGGGGTGGTGGTAAAAGCCGGCTGCCTTGGCCAGCGGCGTGCGGCGGCGATAGTCATTCAGCGTGGGGAAGATCACCGTCACGTTCCACCCCAAGGGGGCGGGGAAGATCTGACGCCGCAGCAGGTCGTGCTGCATCGACAGCAGGGCCGTCACCCGCTGGAAGTTGCCCGGGTCGATGGCCGAGACGTACACGATCCGCCGCTGCGGGTCGATGCGGGCGACATAGCCGGCCCCCAGGCGCTCGAGCTGTTCCTTGGCCAGTCGCTTGGCCTGCTCATCGAGATTGGCTGGGTCGTTCCCCGGCGCCGACTGGGCCGGCCCCTGCGCTGCCGTGCCCATTACCAGGAGCGTCGCTGCGATCAGAACTTTCCTCAACGAACACATCACGTGTGATTATATCGCCCGCCAGGAGGAGCAACAGAAGCAGAAATTCTCCGTTCATCTCTTGCGAGAGGGGTCGTCTGCAAACATGAGCCGCCCAAGGAGAAACCGTGGCGTTGAATCTGGCACTGGTCGTGATGACTTGTCTGTGCGGTGCCGCCGATTCCGCATCCGCTCCGGCAGTGGGTCAGGGGAATTGGATCTTCCTGGACAACGGCCAGGTCCGCATCGGGATCAAGAGAAGCTCCGGGGCCGCCATCGGATGGCTGTCGGCGGGAGGGGCGAAACGCAACCTAATCAATCATTTCGACCACGGCAGACTGGTGCAGCAGTCCTACTACGGCCAGCGGGACGGCTCGTCGTGGGCGGGCAAGCCTTGGCGGTGGAATCCCGTGCAGGGCGGAGGCTATCGCGGGGAATCAGCCCGAGTACTGGAGCTCAAGGCGGATTCATCGCGCATCTACGCCAGGACGCGCCCCTGCCACTGGGCGACCGGCAAGCAACTGGATGACGTGACAATGGAGGAGTGGATTCGGCTGGACGGTCCCGTCGCTCACGTCCGATTCAGATTCACCTATCGTGGTGCGCGCGCCCACCCGGCAGTTGACCAGGAAACGCCAGCTTTCTTCGCCGAGCCGGACCTGGAGACCCTCGTGGTGTATGACGGCGAGAAGCCATGGACCGGCGCACCGGTCTCCCGATCCACGCCCGGCTGGCCCAACGAGGGGCGCCGGATGACCGAAGGCTGGGCTGCTTACGTCGACGACAAAGACTTCGGCGCCGGGGTCTACGTCCCCATCGCGAGCCGACTCACCTGCTATCGCTACCAGGAAAAGGGTTCGGCCTGTTCGTACTTCGCACCCCTGGCGACGTTTGCCGTCAAGCCCGGCCTGGTATTCGAATATGACCTGTATCTCGCCGTCGGCACGAGCGAGCAGATTCGCCAGGCTTTCCGCGCCGTGCGACAGCTACGCGAAAGACCACGAGCGACCACACCCACATCGCGCCCCGCCTCGCTTCCAGGTCTGTAGTGAGACTCACGTCCCGCCCGCTGCCTTCTTGCCAGGACTAAGACCGAACACTCGCCCCAGGAACGGCTGGGCCAGGATGCCCGCGAAGGCGCCCAGGCCGCCCAGCAGGATGCTGGTCACGTCCGGCACGCGGGAGACGAACACCTGGCCCAGCTCCAGTCCGCCGGCCAGGACGCATGCGAGGAAGAGGCTGCCCAGCCAGCCCAGGCGGGAGCGGTTGGGCCACAGGCTCCGCAGCAGCAGCCCGACCACCATGAACCATCCGACGTCGCGGGCGATGTTGGTGAAGGCCTCGAACGGATTCTGGAAGTACAGGTGGTGCATCGGCACGCGGAGCGCGGCATACGCCTGCTTGAGCAGCCCGCGCGGGGGCGTGCGGAAGTCCAGCGGCCACCAGCGCAGCAGGGCCAGCGCTCCCACGTACAGCGCCGTCAGCGCGAACTTGATCTCCCATCCCCACCGGCCCCAGAAGCCGTCGCCGGCCGCCCGCGCAGACTCGGCGCCGCCGGCGCCCTGCGCCGCTGCGTCCCCGCGGGCCGAGGCGATCATCGCCCCCAGCAGCCCGCCCAGCAGGCAGCCGCCCGTGCCCAGGATCACGTCGGTGACGCTGGTGAAGTGTTCGACCACCAGCAGTTGGGCCAGCTCCAGGGCGACCACGTACAGCAGCCCGTAGCCCACCGCCGCCCACACGCGCCGCCCGGGCCGCCACAGCGCGAAGAACATGCCCACGGGCACCAGCAAGGTGAACTTGGCGAAAACGATGTACGGGCGATAGCCCACGGGATCGGCGAAGGGAACGAAGTTGATCTGTCCGTTGTAGAGCTTGCGGGTAATCTCCGCCGGGCTGATGGTGAGGTTGAAGGGCATGAGCTGATAGAGGAAGAAGCCCACCAGGTAGCCGCCCAGCACCTGCACGTCCGGGCGGCGGAGGCGCGTGTGGTGAGCCAGGCCGTGCACGTATCGGGTGAAGGGCCGACCCGCCAGGGCCCACAGTATCGCGCCCAGCAACGAGCCGCAGGCCTGCATGGCCACGTCGCGCGGCGAGGGATTGCGCGCGGGCACATAGACCTGCAGGTACTCGATGCCGGCCCCGATGGCCGTCAGGGTCGGCAGCAGCGGCAGGGCCCACAGCACGTGCCAGCGCGCCCGCCCGCCGCGCGTGAGCAGGCCCATGCCCAGGAACGCCAGCGGCACGAACAGCAGGAAGTTGGCCACCACGTCCGACCGCGAGAGATAGGCGCCCGAGACGCCCCTGGAGAAGGCGTGGGTGAACACCCGCCAGGCTGCGTCCGCCGGCAGGTCGCGGAACTTCAGGGGCACCAGGCTGCCGTACACCACCAGCAGCAGATAGAAGACGAAGGCGGCGAAGTAGTACCGACCGGCCCTGGCTACAGGAGGGAGAGTGTCGGACTCGGATTGAGGCGGTTGCTCATGCATCCGTATGTGACCAATGTACGGTATAGACGGGTGGGAGGGAAAGACCACAGCGGGAGTCACCGGGAGCGGACGACCTCCGGATGACCCCGACAACCGAGAGGCAAAGGGAGATGACGGTGGTGGCGACGACGTGTCTTCCGGCAGCGGCAGCCGCAACGGGACCCCAGGCGGGACGCCGCTCAAGGACGTTATTCAAGTCCGCTCCTGGTTTTGACGAGCCTAGTAGTGCAGCAGGAGTGGAAAGCGAAGGGCAGCGGACTGCGCGGGCCTTGTAGGCCGGTGCAGGTCCGGCGCTCGGAGGCGCACGTGTCCCACGCGCAGAACAGGTTTTCGACCGCCGGCAGCCTGGGCGTGTACCTGGCCAAGCGGCAACTGACCGTCGTTCAGGTCGCCTGGTCGCTGGGCGGACTCAAACCGGTAGCCCTCCAGTGCATCCCTCTGGACGAGCCAGCCCCTGCGCCGGGCGACGACTCCCCTGCACCCGGCCCGGGCGCCGTCCTGGCTGCCTGGCTGCGGAGCCAGTTCAAGCCCGCCCAGCTCAGGCGGCTTCGACTTTGCGTGGGGCTCTCGCCCCAGCAGACGTACTTCACCACCTACATGCTGGAAGAGCCCGCACAGGAACTCCCTCCGCCCCACGCTCTGCTGGCCCGCTCGGGCGTCAGCGGCATGGGAGACGCGGAGCGGACAGCCGCCGCCGGGCGCATGGTCCGCCTGGGCGAGGGGCAGGTCGGCTGCTGCCTGGCTGCCTGCCGGCGCGACCTGGCCGACGAGATTCACCAGGCCCTGGCCCCGCTGGAACTCAGACACTTCCGCCTGGAGCCGTGTGCGTGGTCGCTGGGCGAACTGGCCCATCGGCGCTGCCGCGGGCCTCGCTCGTGGCGCTGGGCGGTCCGCATTCTCCTGGGCGGCGAGCACGGGCTGGCCCTGCTGACCTGCGAAGGCCAAAGCGTGCTCTGCCGGCCCTTCGCGATCCAGCAGGGCCCCATGGTGTCGGCAGCCACCTCGGCCGTACGGAGCCTGCTGGCCCACGCTCGCACCCATCTGCACGTTCGCGAGGTCGGCGGGCTGGTCCTGCAAGGGCAGGCGGACGAGGCCCTGGCCCGAGAGGTCCAGGAGCAGACCGGCCTGGAGACGCTGCTGAGCAGCGACGAGGGCCCCGGCGAGGCGGTGTTGGCGGCGGGGCTGGCCCTGTCCGCCCGTCGCGGGGCCGGCGAGGGCCTGGACCTGCTGGCCCACCTGCGACCCCCGCCCACCATTCGCCAGATATTCCCGCGCCGCCTGGCGGCCTGCCTGCTGCTGGCCACCGCCCTGATGGCGGGCCTGTTGTGGGACCGCTGGACGAGCCTCCAGCGAGATGCCGAGGTCGTCGCCCGCCAGAACGCCTCGCGGGCCTGGGCTGCTTCGCTCACGCTCGCCCAGATCGCCGATCAGCGCAAGGCCCTGACGGGCGAGGTGTCCGCGGTCCACCGCTTCCTGTCCACCCGCGTCCGCTGGAGCGACTATCTCCGCGACCTGCCCACGCGCCTGCCCCCCAACGCGTGCCTCTCGCACGTCTGGGGCTTCTGCGAGCTGGGCGAGGCGGGCGGAAAGAACAAGGTCAAGCCCGCTAAGTCGCTCACCCTCCGTTGCCTGTCGCGCTTCGGCGACCGCTACTCCGCCCCGCGCGAGATCGACACGTTCCTGGACTCGCTCGCGCAGGTGGAACTGCTCCAGCGCGACTTCCCGCTGGTCAAGCTGGCCGACGTGAAGTGGGCCCGCGGGGCGGAAGGCGACAGCGAGATGGCCCACTTCACCATCATCGCCCTGCCGCGAGAGAAGGACTCCCGCGGGCGAAAGGGGGGCCCATGATCTCCCCCGCCGACCGACAGCGTCTGCAACAGTACAAGCTCCTGCTGGGGCGTTACCTTGGCGACCCGGCCCGACTTCGCCCAGCCGTGACCGCCGCTCTGACGCTGCTGGCCCTGGCCGGCATCTACTGGCCGCTCTCGCAACGGATCGACTCCGCCCAGGGCGAACTGCGAAGCCAGCAGCAGCGGCTGGAGGCCATTACCGACGTCGAGAACCTCCGCAAGCAGGCCGAGACCTACCGCCAGCGCCTGGACGGAGGGAGCGAGACCAACCACTGGGTCCAGCACATCCTGGCCGCCCAGCGCGAGGCCCAGGTCCGCCTGCGGGACATGGAGTCCCGCGAGCCCAGGAAGGTCGGGCCCTACCGGGCCGTCACGCTGGCGGTCGAGGTCGAGGGAACCTTCTCCAACCTGAGGCGGTTCGTCGAGTGGCTGGAGGACTCCCCCCGCCTGCTGCGGGTCGAGAGCGTGAGATTCGAGAAGCAGACCGACTCCATCCTGATGCGGATTGTCGTCCTGGGACTGGTGCAACAGAAGACAAAGAAGTGACCGCCAGCCGGCCGGCCCCCCGCGGGCCACCGGCTGCCAACTGCGGGCTACAGGCTACGGGCAACAAAGAACGATGTTGCAGAAGATCGACAAACTGGCTCCTTACGCGGCGTTGGCCCTGCTGGGGTACCTGACGTATTCGTCGCTGGAGACGCACCTGCCCCGCGCAGCCCAGGGACGCGAAACGCCGACCATCTCGCCCAAGCTGCTGGACCCGCCGCCCACCGTCGTCGCCGACCGCGCCAGTCCGGCCGGCCGCGATCCGTTCGAGGTCTCCTGGGCGAGCTACCTGAACAAGCCCGCGCGCTCCAGGCCCACGCCGAAGACGGCGCCGGCCAGCCGGCCCGCGCCGGTGCCGACCGACCATCCTCCGCCCCCTCTGCCGGGCAACCTCGTGGGCATCTTCGCCAGCGACGGGCCCACGCTGGCGGTGATCGGCGACCAGATCCACAAGACCGGCTCGATCACCGGCAACGGCGACCCCGAGAGCAACTGGACCGTCGAGTCGATCACTCAGGACAGCGTGACCCTCCGCTTCGGCGACCAGACGACCGTCCTGCGGATGCGCAGCGATTCGCCCGAGAAGCCCGCTCGCCAGGGAGGACGACGATGACCCAGTCGATCTCCGTCCTGGACACGGGACTGGCCTCTCACCAGCCGCTGCTGGTCCAGCTTCTTCTGGAGCGCGGGGCCATGCGCGACAGCGACCTGTCTGCACTGCACCAGGCCCTGCTCAAGCACACCGGCACGCTGGAAGAAACGCTGGTGGACGAGCGCCTGGCCGACGAGGCCGACATCGCCTCCGCCTACGCCGACTACCTGCGTCTGGAGCAGGTCGCGTGCGATGAACCGCTGACCGTCCAGGGCGAGCTGATGGCCCTGGTGGGCGAGAAGCTCTGTCGCGAGCGGCTCCTGGTCCCCCTGCGGCAAGAAGGGGGCGCCCTCACCGTCGCCCTGGCCAATCCCAGCGATCTCAACACGCTGGAGGAACTGCAACTCCTGACCGGGCTGGTCATCCGCCCGGTCGTCGCGACCGTGGGCCTGCTCCAGGAAGCCGTGGGCAAGACCTTCGGTCAGCGCGACATGGTCAAGGAGATCGCCACCGAGGCCACCGCCGCACGAGAGGTCGAACCGAGCGGCCAGTTGGAGGACGCCGTCGAGGAAGTGATCGACCTGGACCGCCCCGTCCCCAAGAGCCAGGACAGCCACGTCATCCGCCTGGTCAATCACATCCTGCTGACCGCGGTGCACGACGGCGCCAGCGACATTCACCTCGAGCCGATGGAGAACGGCGTGAAGGTGCGAGCCCGCGTGGACGGGCGGCTGGAGGAGATCTCCCCGCCGCCCAAGTCCATGTACGTGTCCATGGTCAACCGCCTGAAGATCCTGGCCAAAATGGACATCGCCGAACGCCGCGTCCCGCAAGACGGGGCCATCGCCCTGACGATCGACCAGCGTCGCGTGGACCTGCGGGTCAACACCGTGCCCACGGTGCACGGGGAGAAAATGGTGCTTCGCCTGCTGTTCAAGGGCAGCGTCCCGCTGGACCTGACCGAACTGGGCTTCAGCCAACGCCAGGCGGACGATCTGGTTACGGCCGCCCAGAGCCCTCACGGGCTGCTGCTGGTGACCGGACCCACGGGCAGCGGCAAGAGCACCACGTTGTACGCCGTGCTCAACCTGCTTAACAAGCCGGACCTCAACGTGCTGACCGTGGAGGATCCGGTGGAATACAAGTTCGAGGGACTCAACCAGGTCCAGGTCCGCAACCAGGTGGGCCTGACGTTCGCGTCGGCCCTGCGGGCCTTCCTCCGCCAGGATCCCGACGTGATCATGGTGGGCGAGGTCCGCGACCAGGAGACCGCCCAGATCTGTCTTCGGGCGGCCTTGACCGGGCACATGGTGCTGTCCACGCTGCACACCAACGACGCTCTGGCGGCGATCAACCGCCTGGTGGACATGGGCGTGGAGCGGTTCCTGCTGGCCTCGGCGCTGCGCCTGGCGCAGGCCCAGCGGCTGGTGCGCCGGCTGTGCCCGCATTGCCGCCAGGCCTACAAGCTGGAGGCGGACATAGCCGAACGGCTGGACCTGGAACTCGACCGCGACTACTTCCGTCCCACGGGCTGCCCGAAATGCCGCCACACCGGCTATCGGGGGCGGGTGGGACTGTTCGAGGTCGTGCCGATCAAGCCGCGCCTGCGGGAAATGATCGCCGGCGGGGCCTCGCTGGGCGAGCTGCGCCAGGAGGCGCGGCGCCAGGAGACGACGATGCTCCGCCAGGGCGGCCTGGAACAGGTCCGCCTGGGCGTGACCAGCCTGGAAGAGGCCCTGAGCGTGTGCCTGGACGAGGAGGACCTGTAGATGAGCACGCTGCAAGGTCTTCCGACATCGACGGCGCCGCGAGGATTTGTCCAGCGGCACATCCGCCTGGCGGGCCGGCCCCACGCGCGGATCCGGCGCGAGGACCCGGCCAAGTTCCTGCATCATCTCAGCACGCTGCTGTCGGCGGGCACGCCGCTGCTGGAGGCGTTGACCATCGCCGGTTCGCAGTCGCAGAGCCTGAAGCTCCGCCACGTGGTGCGGTCGATGACTGACCGGGTCGCCGCCGGCGCGTCGCTGCACGCGGCGGCGGGGGCCTTCCCGCGGTGTTTCAAGCGCCACTGGATCGAGGTGATCCGCACGGGCGAGTTGAGCGGCAACCTCGCGGAGGTGCTGGCGGGGCTCAGCGACCACATCTCGCAAGGCGAGGAGATTCGCACCAAGTTGATCTCGGCCATGATCTACCCGTGCATCCTGCTGGGCGTGGCGGTGTTGGCGGTGGTGGTGATGCTGTGGAAGGTCGTGCCGGTGTTCGCGGAGTTCTTCAAGGAGTTCGGGTCCAAGCTGCCGGACATCACGCAGGCGGTGATTGACGCGTCGGGGTTCCTGCAGGTCTATTTCCTGCACGTGGCAGCCGGCGTGGCGGGCGCGTTCTTCCTGGCGCGCTGGTACCTGAAGCGCGAGAGCGGGCGTCGCCTGGTGGACCACCTGTCCTTGACGATGCCGCTGGTGGGTCCGTGCGTGGTGGGCGTGTACATGGAGCGATTTGCGGGGACGATGGCCTTGCTCCTGCGGAGCGGGCTGCCCCTGCTGGACAGTCTCCAGGCGATGCAGGGCGTGTTTCATTCCAGCCGCACCTATCGCGAGGCGCTCGCCCGCGTGAGCCAGCAGGTCGCCTCCGGAGAATCCCTGGCCGGCTCGCTGGGACGGACGGGGCTGTTCCCGTCGCTGCTGGTGAGCATGGTGCACGTGGGCGAACAGTCGGGGCAGTTGCCCGGCGTATTCGCCCAGGCGGCCTCGCAGTACCGCCGCGCCATGCAGGCGACGATGGAACGGCTGGCCCGCTGCATCGAGCCGCTGGTGATCCTGGGCATGGGCGTCACGATCGCGGTGATCCTGGCGTCGATCTACTTGCCGATGTTCGAGATGGCCTCCGGGCCCAGGTGACGATCGTGGAAAGACGAAAATATGGTCACGTGCCGTTCTTCGCCCCCGTGGTTGTCCGTGCGGGCCAGGTGGTGAGCCAGGCGAGCTGCGTGAACATCAGCCGAGGCGGAGTGGGCCTGTTCAGCCAGCGGTTCTACGGACCCGGGCAGCGGCTGCAACTGGACATCCAGTTGCGGGTGGGCGGCAAGACGACGGTGACCAGCCTGGCGGTCCGGGTGGTGTGGGCGCGAGCGGAAGCCGAAGGCACCATGCTGGGCGCGGAGTTCGAGACGCCGGTGACCCCGCAGACCCAGCCCGTGCTGTGCGAGGCGCTGGACGCCCGATGAGGCCCCAGGGAATCGCACTACGTAGAGATACGGGTTTTTCCGGAGTCGTTAGTGAAGTGTCGACC
>Ga0116149_1000625_pt1 | contig 46349 bp, 32 predicted proteins | sample AD_UKC057_MetaG_FD_89787 | JGI IMG/M metagenome (GOLD analysis project Ga0116149, IMG submission 89787) | Active sludge microbial communities of municipal wastewater-treating anaerobic digesters from USA - AD_UKC057_MetaG | ecosystem: Engineered > Bioreactor > Anaerobic > Digestate | place: USA...
CCCGATCGCCCGCAGGTCCTGGATCAGCCAGTCGCACTCGAGGGGATACTCCGCAGCCAGACGATCCCACAGGCTCAGCACGCTCGACCGCTGCACGCGGAAGCGCAGGGCGACCTTCTTGCCCGCCGACGCCTCCACGCCCACCTCCGCCTCCAGCCGCACGAACCGCCCGCCCAGCTTGTACATCATCTCGCCCGGGCGATGCCACAGGGCCGAGGCGTACTCCTTGCCGCCGGCGGCGATCGGTTTGTTGTCGCGCCCGCTCGTTCGCAGATGCCCCCGCCCGATCTTGAGCACAGCCGGGCCCATCTTCGCCAGCGGCGTCCGCTTGCCGTCCTTGTCCACCAGCACCGGCTCGCCCCAGACAGCCGACTCGCGACCGCGATCCTCGCCCTCAGCCCGAACGCACAGCCACATCTCGTCCCACCCGGTCAGGTCCACGCTGATCTTGCGTGCCGGCTGGCCGGCCGCCAGCACGCCGCTGTCCAGCGCGCCCGCCTGCGCAATCGCCTTGGCCGCCGCACGGGCCTCCGCCACCGCCTGCGCCCAGGAGGGCTTGGCCTGCGCGACCGGCTCGCCATAGACCTGGACCGCAAGGGACAACAGAGACAAGACGACGAGCGGGATGCTGGCTTTGTAACCCATGATTGACTTCCTTAATGGCCGTACATTATGCCATTCATGAAACGTCGCGGGCAAGTCCCGATTGCCTCTTCTTCCCCGATTGCTCTTTCGGACGCCAACGAGTACCTGATTAGCCTTGCCAGTCCTTGACGCACAGACCGCGGACGCGGCTGAACTCCCCGAGGTTGCCGGTGATCAGCATCAGGTTGAGCGACAGGGCATGAGCGGCGATCAGGGTGTCGAGAGGACCTATCGGCGTGCCTTGACGCTCCAGTTCGCGCCGCACCCGTCCGTATGTCGTCGACGCCACGCTGTCGAACGGCAGGATCGACAGTGGGGCACAAAACTTCGCCAACAGTTCCGCGTGTCGGGCCGGATCGCTGGACTTGGCTGCTCCGTACTGCAACTCCGCGAGCGTGATACAGGAAATGGCGGCCTGATCGGGGGCCAGCTTCTCCAGCCGGCGGCGAACCCGCGGCGCCCGCCCGCGAAGAAGCTCAATGCACGTGCAGCTGTCCAGCAGGACGCGGATCATAGATGTTTCCGCCTGTCTGGGCCCCGCGGCTGATTCCGATCGGCCATGAAGTCCTCGTCCACCTGCCCGATGGCCTCGTCCATCAGCTCCCACTCAGACCCCTTGGGGTAGAGGATGACGGCGGCCCCGACGCGCTTGACGCACACCTCGTCGCCCTCGAAGCGGAACTCCTTCGGCAGGCGAACAGCCTGACTGGCCCCGTTCCAGAATACCTTTGCCATTGTGGTCATTCGCATGTTCTCCGTCGTATGTATAATAGTATATACTGCGGAGCGGCCAAAGGCAACGGCCACCAACAGTCGGGTGAACGGCGAGCCGCGTCCAATCTCGTCAACCGCCAGTCTGACGGGCGTTCGCATTTGCGAGAGTCTTCGCCGTTCATCCGACGCCCACCCGGGATGTGGGTGAACCGGAGGTTCATAATGCGTGTCCCCTCGATTCTCACAGGTTCTCCAAGTCCGACATCGGCACCGTCCACCAAGCAAGGCGATCAGACCTGGACCCAACAACTGCAAGATCGCGCAACCAGCTTGTTTCGGACTAGCCTTGGGGCCTTTGGCCGGTTATGCCCCACACCAGGGTCACTAGAGGGGAATTGCTGTTTCGGAAATCCAGGTATTGGAACTGTTTCAAGAAGAGCGGCAATTGCGGAGCCTTTCTGCATTTCTTCACAATAACCGGAATCACGGGGCACTTCCTCCGCAGGAACTCCTGAATGAAGGCATCCACTTCCATGCTCTGCCATGGGCCGATCCCGCTGGATCCGACGACCACAACTGCCGTCCGAACATCCTGAATCCTCTGCTGCAGGACATCCACCCATTTGCGGCCTGGAGGAATCTGTTCCTTATCAAACCAGGTTCGAATTCCTCTTGCTTTCAATTGCGCATTCAACTTCTTAGCCTCGTCCGCATCTCTGGAGTGATAGCAGATGAAGGCGTCAAAGCCGTCTCTTCTTTCAAGCCTGTCCCACCATGTCACGATGTCGATCTCGCTCCGGGATGCGTCTGCTATGTCCCTGAGCACAACCTGCACCTGCTCTTTCAGGGCCTTCTTGTCTTTTGTCAAATTCTTGGCATTTGAGAGACACTTGGGACAGATATAACCGCATCGTATGGAACGTTCAATTGCAGTCTTATCCCAGCAGAAATCGTTGACGCACCCAATGTCTCTTTCCTGATGCCTTGGACCAATGCCGAGTTCTTCAATAATAAGGGTGCAAATGCAAAAGGCGGCACCGGTCAGGCGAGATACTACTGTAATCATGTCCCACTCGTGGGATGAGACAATGACCGTTCTGCCTGGCGAGTCAAAGAAGAAATTGTTGTCGTATGGCTTTTCAGTAAACACGATAACTAAGTCATTCATCGGTTCGGCTTTGCGTATGACGGCTGGAAGCTTCTTGTATGTAACCGGTGAATAGACAACGTCCCCTGGTATTGTGACGGCTTCAGAGCCTGCACCCGCTGTCAGTCCTGGCATCCGTTTGTTAAGTCCTGGCAGAAGGACCGCCGGATCCAACTTCGCCGTATCATCACGAAATAGAGCTATTCTCATGTGTGCCCCTTTCTGCGCCGTATCCTATAGATGACCTCTTGACTTGTCCAGTCCTGAAGTTCCGGAAATCGGGGACAGGCACGGGCAAAGCATGCCAGGGTATGATCCTCTAAAGAGACTATCACGCTCCTAAACAGGGTGCGGCATGGGATCACTCCCCCATCCGCTCGCGGTACATCTTGTAGCCGACCTCGCGGCTGGCCTGGACGGTCTCGGGGTACGGCGTGTCGGCGACGTCGATGAAGCCGATCTGGTAGTTCTCCTCATCGAGCGTCCGGCCGGTGGTGGGCTCGTCCTGGTACTTGAACCAGTGGCAGCCGACGAAGGCCGGGTGCTTCATGCAGCCGCGGACGTAGTCGCGGTAGTGGGCGGCGCGGTCGGCCTGGTCCTTGCAGGGCACCAGCCCGGTGTGGAACATCCCGCGGTCCAGGGCGCCGAAGTGGAACTCGCCGATGATCAGCGGCACGTCCGCCCCGCCGGGCAGCTTGAAGTCGGCCACGCTGCGACGATACAGGTTGTAGCTGACCACGTCGCAGTGGCGAGCGCCGGACTCGGCAGCCAGGTGGTTGACCCAGGCGAAGCGGCAGCCCAGGTAGAGCTGGTTGGGCGCGACCTTCTTGACCGCGGCGCGGATGACCGAGAAGTAGCGGTCGGCCGTCCGGGTGTAGAACGCCTCCAGGTCGGCCTTGGCCTTCGTGGCGTCCACCTTGGGGTCGGTGTCGTCGATCATCGCCTGCCACGAGGCGTACTTCACGCCCCAGGCGGCGTTGAGCTTCTCGACGGTCTGGTACTTGGTCCGCAGTTCGTCGATGAAGGCCTTCTTGGCCGGCTGGTCGCTCGGGCTCTTGAGCGCGCCCAGGGCCAGCGAGGTCTCGTTGCCCCAGGCGATCTCGTTGTCCACGAAGTATCCCACGCACCACGGGTCGCCCGCGCTCTGGCCTCGCTCGGCCTCCATCCGCCTGGTCAGCTCGCGCTCGAACGACTCGTCGAACACGTCGCGGAACTTGCCCCAGTAGCCGCTGCTGCCTTCCAGCAGGCGGCTCTTGAAATTGATCGTCGCGACGTACGGCGTGCGGCGCATCTGCGCCACGTCGCGGTTGGACCAGTTGGCGACGGTGTTCATCCCCCAGCTTCGCAGGCGCCGGTGGGCAAGCTGCCCGGCGGTCTCCGCCCAGGCGGGGCCGTACTTGCGCTTCAGGTTGGCGGCCGCGAAGCTGTACGTCTTCACCTGGCGGTCGGCGTAGTGGCCCTTCAGGACGCGCCCGCGGCCGAGGAACTCGCTCAGCCCGCTCTGCCGGCCGGGGAAGTCCTCGAACCACGCGTCGCGCTCGTCGATGGGCGTGTGGTCCTGCGCCAGCACGCAGTCGATGCCGTGCGACCAGAACAGCCTGCCCTCCGGGTCCACCAGCCACCACTTGCCCTTGTGCTTCTGGACGCGGAAGAACCCTGTCGCGTCAAGCTTCGGCCCTCCCTGCCAGCCGCCGTACCGGTCCCAGTCGGACGGTCCGGGCTGCTTTTCGAGATCGGCCTGCTCCTGGGATCGGCGCTTCTGGAGGTCGTCCAGCGAGTGCGTCTTGCCCGGCCAGTCGCGGTGCTTGTACTGCCCGAACGTGTCGATCAGCGGGAAGAACTTGCCTCCCCTGGCCGCCGGGGCCGGCCCGCCCCGCCCCGTCGCCTTGACCGACAGCACCTCCCAGTCGTGCTCCCTGGAGGGCTTGTTCATGAACACCTGCACGCCGACGATGCGGGCCAGGTCCAGCCCGCCGGCTGACGGATAGCCCCTCATGCCGAACAGCGGCTTGTCCGGCATGGGCCCGTGGCACCACGTGAGTTGCACCCGCACGGTCCCGCTGCGCCCCGGACCGATCGACTGCGACTCCGTCGCGCAGAAGTTCCTGCCGTCGGCCCCGGGGTTGTCGACGCGGACGAACACCTTGAGCGCCTGCTTGCCGACGTTGCGGACCGCCACCTCCACGTGCGACCATGCGGACAGGTCCCACCCGCCCGCCTTGGGGACCAACCGCAAGCCCGGCCAGCCCTTCGACGCCGGCGTGCGCAGCAGCAGGCGCGCTGCGTCCGCTCCCCCGGCCCGGGAGATCGTCGCGCCCTGGTCGGCCTCCACGCGGACCGACTCGTCCGGACGGGTGGAATCCAGCAGGACCTTGTCGGCCGACCGGACCGGGGCCGAAAGCACCAGCACGGTCCATGCAAACACAAGCGTACGTGAGCGCATAGTGATTCTCCACGAGGGCTAAACGCAGCGTGGCGGTTTCTGCCGCGAGCGGTACAATAGGAAACGGAAACGAAAGCCCGTTAATGCCCGATCGAAGAAGACAGGTCTGGATTCCACGTTACACCCTCACGGCGCCTGTGGTGGACGACCTCATGCGCATCGAGGCTGCCCGAGCGCTGGTGGAGCACATTCCTCTGCCCCCGGCGGTAGAGGCGGAACTGCGATATCGCGCCCGCGTCCGTTCCACTCATTTCTCCACTCGGATCGAAGGCAATCGGCTGACCCTTGAGGAGGCCCGGCAGATACTCGCGGGACAGCGGACCACGTTCTCCGGCCGCGAGCGGGACGTCCGCGAAGTCCGGAACTACTGGAACGCACTGGAGAAGGTGGAAGCGTGGGCCGAGCGGAAAGCCGAGCTGACCGAAGATCTTGTCCGCAAGCTCCATGCCCTGGTCGAGAAAGGCCCGCGTGCCAGGCCCACGCCGTACCGCACGGGCCAGAACGTGATCCGGGACGCGGGGTCAGGGGCCATCGTCTATCTGCCTCCCCAGGCGAAGGATGTGCCAGACCTGATGGCGCAGATGGTGCGGTGGGCCCAGCAGGCCGACAGGGAAGGAATCCCCGTTCCCGTGATCGCCGGCCTGGTGCATTATCAGTTCGTGACGATTCATCCGTATTACGACGGGAACGGGCGGACGGCCCGGTTGCTGGCGACCTTCATTCTCCACCGGGGGGGGTATGGGCTGAACGGGTTCTTCTCGCTGGAAGAGCACCACGCCCGCACCCTCCAGGAATACTATCGCTCGCTGGCCGTCCATCCCCATTCCAATTACTATGAAGGGCGGGAGGAAGCCGACCTGACGGCGTGGCTGGCGTACTTTGTTCAGACGATTCGGGGCGTGTTCGACATGGTTCGCGAGGAGGCATTGAGGCTGGCGAAGGAAGGCGTGCCAGACCATCCGGAAGAGATCCGCCGCCTGGACCGCCGCGCCCGCGCAGTGTTGGGGCTATTCGCAACGCGCGAAGAGATCACGTCCGCGGACGTAGCCAGAACACTGGGGTTGGCTGCACGAACGGCCAGGAATCTGCTGAGTGTCTGGGTCAGCGAAGGGTGGCTGCGGGTGTCCAACTCGTCCCGCAAGGCCAGGGCCTACTCGTTAACGGCCGATTATCGGCAGTTTATCGGCAGGGTATCGGCAGACGGTCGGTGATTCCCTTGCCTGTCGGGCGCCAGCGTTCGCGCAAGCCCTGACGTCGCGGTGCGGGCCCTACCGTCTGGGCAGCGGCTCGCTCAGCAGGGGCAGGAACTTGGGTGCCGGCTGGGTGGGCGTGGTGGTCGCCCCGCCGGGCCCGAAGACCGGGGGCAGCCCCGGCCGGATGGTCGCGGGCATGGTCTGCTTGCAGACGCGGCGGAAGACCATGTACCGCGGGCGCTCGAAGGTCATTCCGGGGGGCAGTTCATCGGGCTTCTTGCCCTCGGACGGATCGTCGGGCAGGACGTACACCCAGTCCACCGTGAGCTTCGGCGGGCCGCCCTTGACGTACCACTTTCGCCCCACCAGCAGGTTGGCGATCTGGACCTGCCCGTCCTCGATCTTGGCCGGGTTCAGCTTGTACTGCCCGTTCTTGTGGTCCCAGGTGAGGTAGGCGACGGGGTAGTAGCTGTTGCCCTCGGTGGTGACCAGGCGGAAGTGGGTGGCCGGCAGATACCACCAGTCGCTGCCTTCCTTGTCTTCCGCGGGGACCTCGCGGGTCTTCTCGTCCACCTGGACGCGGACGACGACGACGCGGCTGGCCGCCTGCTTGCCCATCAGGGGGTTGGGCGGGACGTCGCCCAGGGCCTTGAGTTCCGCCTCGCCGGGCCGGTAGGCGGCTTCGACGGCCATCCAGCCGGGGATGTCGGAGGCGTCGCTGGTGATCTGGCTCTGGTAGCCGGCGTCGTTGCGGGCGCAGTAGAGTTCGCGGAGCAGATTGTCGTGGACCTTCTCGTAGGGCCTGTCGTTGGCCAGGGAGGCGGTGGAGAGCTTCTCGACCATGCCGAGGACGAACTGGTCGGGGTAAAACGGGGCCAGGCCCGTCTGTCGCTGGAGGGCGGGGTCGAAGGGCTCATAGCCGAGGATGCTGCGTCCCATGGGCAGCATCTGGATGGCCACCGCCAGCACGCCGACCAGGATGATGCCGCTGACGATGCCCAGCGCTCCCCCGCCGATGCGGTCGGCCCAGACGCCGAAGACCACGTTGCCGCCCAGGAAGAAGTCGTAGACCCACCGCAGGGCCAGCAGCGGCAGGATGAACAGGGCCAGCAGCGCGATCGCGTCGGCGTGCGAGGGCTGGTAGGCGTACAGTTCCCGGGCCAGCAGCTCGTAGTAGTTGAACGCGATGGCGGCTGACAGCACCGTCAGGATGGTCATGATCAAGGCGCTGAACAGTCCCTGCGTCACCTGGTAGAAGGCGATGCCCAGGACCAGCAAGGCCAGGAGGATGGTCAGTATCATGGCGGATGCCCTTCTTGCTCTCGTCCGCGGCGGGCGCGGCTATTTCTTTTCCTTCTGCGTCACGCGTGCGACTTCCTGGAAGCTGGTCAGCCCCTGCTTGACCTTCTCCAGGGCCTGCTCGGTCATGTACAGCATCTTGTTGCGTCGCAGGGCGGACTGGATCTGCTGGACGGGGGCCCGGCCGACCACCAGCTTGCGGACCTCGTCGTTGATCTCCATCCACTCGAACACGCCCGTTCGGCCGACGTAGCGGCTGTTCTGGCAGGCCTCGCAGATGATGGGCCGGCCTTTCTCGTCCACGGTGGGCCCGGTGGGCGGGCGGTAGAACTGTTCGTCCGCCCCGGCGGACAGGTTCGCCTTGGCCAGCACGGCCGGGTCCGGGCGGTAGGCCTCTCGGCAGGTCTCGCACAGTTTGCGGATGAGCAACTGGCAGACGATGCCGCGGAGGTTCTCCATGGCGGCTTCCTGGCTGCCGCAGAGCTTGATCCACCTGGCCAGGGCGACCAGGCTCTCGCTGGCCTGCATGCCCAGCAGGATGATCTTCTCGCCGGAGGCCTGGGCGATCTGCTGGGCGACCTGCTGGTCGGGGCAGGCGTCGATCATGACCACGTCCGGATCGCGCCGCAGCGCCGACGCCAACGACGACGACAACTCCTGCGGGCTGGTGTAGCTGTTCTGCGTGACGTTCTCCAGGTCCAGCGCCGGCTTGGTCTCCAGGGTGACCAGATGCTTGGTGTAGGCGTCCTGGTCCCGCAGCAGGGAGTACATCGTGCTGGTCACGCCGCTCTGGGGCCGCCCGGCCACGATTACGAGGCCCGGCGGCTGTTTGAGCATCGACCGGATGCTCTTGAGCACAGCCGGGGTCATCCCGAGCTGCTCCACGTCGGTCCGGATGGCTTCCTGGAGGATGCGGAACTGCACGCGCTGCCCGGTGGTCGTGCCGGCGGTGGCGACGGTGATGTCCGCCTGCTTGCCGTGGATGTCGATGGAGATCTTGCCCGACTGGGGGCGCCGTCGCTCCTGGAAGTCCATCCCGCTGGCCGGCTTGAGGAACTGGACGATGGACTCGCTGGCCTCGCTCTCCATCGCCTCGCGTTCCACCGCCACCCCGTCGATCACGTAGCGCACGCGGGTGGTCTCGCCGACGGGGCTCAGATCGGCCTCGCTCGCCCGGTAGTACACCATGTCGTACAGCAGGTCCTGCACGAGGTTGTAAGCGGTGACGATCTCCTCGGGGGCGTCCTCGGTCGGCGTGTGAACGATCTTGTTGTGATGGTCGTACAGCTTGATCTTCTCGACGGCGGCCAGAACCTTCCGCTTGCGCCGGGTGCCCATGAGTTTCTTGAGATGGCCCGGGGTCAGGACGCGCTTCTCCGGCTCGACCCGCCCGTTGCGGTGGAAGACGTACGCCCCGAACGCCCCCAGCGTCAGGACGGCGAACAGCACCAGCCCCACCACGTACGAGCCCAGCAGAAGCCACAACAGGATGCCCAGCGACGGCAGGCCCACCGTCAGGCTCGTCCAGATGTACGGATTGGCCAGGACTTTCTTGACATCCTTGGCCACCCACGGGGCGGCATACAGCCACGGCGTAGCCGCCACCAGCATGACCAGGATCTTCGGCAGCGAGACGTACTCGCCCACCTCTGGTACGGTCAGGACGCTCAACATGCCATTCTCCATGTCCGTCGCACGAACGCCGGCCGTCGGCCGACAAGACGGCGCGAGCCGATTATATACCCAAAGACCCGAAAAGGATACAAGGGACGCAGCCGGTTTGTAAACCCCGCTTTGACAGGAATCCCATCCCCGCCCCTTCACTCTCTGGTGCGGGAGCCAGCCGATGCACGCCAAGGAATCCCTTGACGGCGAGCCCGTCTCGACGGTACGGTCCCTCACACGTCAAGAGGAGACCGGACATGGCTCGACCGCACGGGTTGTCGCACCGGGACCCGCGTCTTGCACGAGGCCGCGGGGAGAGCGGCCCAAGGCGGCCGCGCGAGCCTGGCCGGTCAGAAGAAGGAGATGGGACATCATGGCATTCTCCGCGGGCGGATTCCTTCAACACTGCGGCCCGGTGCGGGCGCTGACGCTTGGGCTGGTCTTGTCTGTCCTGGCCGGCGGCCTGGGCTGTGGGCAGGACGCGACAGGCTCGGGCATCGTGATCGGGTTCGGTCCCGAGACGCACCAGGCACGCGGCGGCGCCTCGCCCCCCAAGGCGCCGCCCGACGAAAGCAGTCGCGGCGGCGTCAAGGCGCCGCCGGTCACCGTCGTGACGTGCGACGTCCGAGTGGTGGCGGCGGACCAGGGCTCCGCGGTGGCCAATGCCCACGGGGAGACGACGTCCGACAGGCTGGACGCGCTGGCGAAAGCCCTGGCGGGAAAGCTGCGAGAAGGCGTCCTCATCAAGGGCGAGTCGATCGCCGTCGTCAGCCTCCGCAACCGCAGCAAGACCAGCCAGGGAGCGGGCATCGCCGAAGAACTCGCCGACAAGCTGCAAGGGGCGTTGATCGACTCGGGCTGGTTCGACGTCAAGGAGAGGATCGACCTGCGAGCCCTCATAGACGAGAAGACTCTCGAATCGGCGGACATCGTCCGGCAAGCCGGCGTGAAGCAGAGGCTGGCGGGCGTGAAGTACATCGTGCTGGGCGGGGTCTCGGCCGCCGAGAGAACCCCCTGAACGGAGGGGACCTCCCGCTGCCGGCGTCGGCCGTCCGCGAGGCGCCCCCACCGGGAAGACGCGCAGCGACAGTCAGTCGTCTTTCGGCGGCTGGCGCTTCACGGGCCAGCGCTGGCGGAGGCGGACGGAGTCGATCCCGAGTTTGGAGCCCGTCGACTGGATCGATTTGCCCGTGCATTCGACGCGGAGCGTGTGTTGGCCGACGCTCAGTCGCCGCTGCCCCAGGTTCAGTTCGCGGACCTTCACCTCCGCGTTGTAGAAGTCGATCGGCGGGCGAACGCTCTGCCCGTCCAGCAGGACCCGGTAGATGCCGAAGTCGTAGGAGTACGTCATCCGCAGCGTGAGCTGGCGCAGCTCCTCCTTCTCCACGGGGAACGAGAACTCCGCCCACGCTCCGGCGCCGTGGTTGTTGTCGAAGAACAACTGGCCCTCGCCCGTCCACGGGTAGCCTTTCTGAAGGTGCAGGCTGCCGTGCTCGGACCTGGCGGCCTTGAGCAGGTCCTTGCCCTCGATGACGATGTCGAGGTTGGGCAGTTTGCGATCCGCGGCCGGGGGCAGCGCGGCGAACCGCCTGGGCTGGCCCACCTGGTACCAGAAGGCCACCGTGGCGAAGTCGTCGTTGCGCTCGACGAAGCCCTCGTGAGCGCCCTCCTTCAGCTCGTCTTTGGAGATCCAGCCGGCGTCCTCGATCTCCACCCGCAGCGACTGGGTGAAGCGGACCGGGTCCGGGATGTGCCATCGATAGACCGTGGTCCGCCAGCCGACCATGTCCCACTCGCCCTCCAGGATCGAGACGCCGAAATAGGGGAACGTGCCCAGGCCCATGCCCCAGGCGTTGCAGACGTAGTCCTCCGTGCCCGTGCCCCAGAGGCTGGGCGTCTTTTCGCCGTCGACGTAGAACTTGTCGTCGCCCTCTCCGAACCACTTCGGGCTGCGTGCCCGCCCGCTGAGCACCGTGCCGACGTAGTGCCCCCGCCCGACCGCGTTGAGGACCAGGTAATCCCGCCCGGACTGAACGGGGAACTCCTGGCGGTACTGGGCGCAGAAGCTGGGCGTGCCGGCCGGCAGCGACTCCTTCTTCACGTAGTCGATCTGGTAGTAGAACGAGTTGAGCGGCTTGTCGCCCTGGTTCTCCAGCTCGATCCGCGCGGACTTCCGGAACGGCATGGGCCAGTAGCAGTTGTAGGCGTCGCCGCCCTCGACGGCGACGGGGACGGAGCGCACCTCGGCCCGCTGGCCGAACCCGGCCGCGAAGAAGTCGCCGACCGGCGACTCGACGGCCGGCTCCTTCGCGCCGTCCCAGTACATGCGGAGCACCAGCTCGCCGTGGTCGGGATTGCCCTGCCTTCCCAGCCAGGAGGGGGCCGGCTCGGGAAAGGTCAGCCAGATGTGCTGAATGACGCCCGCGCCCTGGATATCGGCCAGCACGAGCGTCTTGCCCGGTTCGATGCGGCGGTTGTCGAAGTTGCTGGACCGCGTCGCCGCGGCCGACGAGATCCGCGTCGACCGCCCGGGCCGGATCGTCAACAAGTGCCCCAGGCTGCCGCCCAAGGCCTCGCCGCCCTCCGCACCCCCCGCGCCGCCGCACCCGCAGAGCGTGGCGGAGGCTATCGCACACAGCAGGCCGGCGAAACGAGCAGCCACGGTCGACGCTTGTTCGGACAGGAGCGGTGTTCGTTCCATACCCTCACCTCGTGGGCGCCATCGTACCGCCCGGCCGCCCTCCTGTCACGCCGCGCGACCGCACTCTCAAGGGCCCGGCAGCTCCCGCACGACCCCGTGAAGCGAGTTCGCGTTACTGGTTTCGAAGCAGGTCTCTCGCCGCGGTCAGGAACTCGTCGTATCGTCCGCTGGCGTAATCGGGGAAGGTCCACGGCAGCGAGTGCCAGCGTCCCTTGGCGAACTGGAGGGTGATTTCGGCGTAGACGCCGTGGGCAAGGTAGATGCGGTGGGAGAAGTTCTTCATGCTGGCCAGGACGAGCTTGGAGGGCTCGATGTAGCCGACGTCGAGGTTGACCGGGCGCCGGGGGGCGGACGAGGCTGGATCGCCCTGGGCGGCGCGGCGGGCGAAGCCGGCCTCGATGTCGTTGGTGAGGAGCTTGAGACGGGACAGGTCGGCTGGATCGCCCGGGCGGGCGAAGCTCACGAACCGCCGCCACAGCGGGCAGCCCATCTGGGCGTGGTAATAGTCGGTCAGGTCGAAGGGCCAGGTAGCGCTGGTCAGGTCGGTCGGCCCGACGGCCTCGGCCAGGGCGCTCGCCGCGGCGTCCAGCAGCTCGCCGCTGGCGGCGATGATACCGCAGATCAGCTTCACCGGCGGCGGAGGTTGGACTTGGGCCATGAAGGGATTGTAGAGCCGCCAGGGCGGGCGGGCAAGCCGCAGGCCCGGACGATAACGTCTGGACCTGACGGCGGTTGGCCGCGCGTGGCTCCCCCCTGTCGTCGCGGCGGGTGGAAGGTTTTTGCTCGCTGCGCCGCAGACGATACAATGACAATGGAAAGGCGGGGCGACCAGCCCCGACAATGGCCCCGATGGCACGCAGCCGCAAACGTCCCGGCAAACGAGAAGTCGAGCGCGACCTGGTTCGCGACCTGCTCGTTCGCAACCGCGACCGGCTTACCGAGAAGCTGGTGCACAGCGTGTTGAACGAGCTGGCTCCGCGCCTGCCCGACCTGGGCGAGCACCTGGCGCACCTGGCGGCGTACGACAACGACGCCCGCATCTGGCACATGGGCGCGTTCCTGCTGTTCTCGGCCCTGCGCGGGCCGTACGTGGCCGACACGATCAAGAACCGCGTGCAGGAGTCGGCCCGGCCGGTGCTGCTGGGGGCGCTGCGCGACCCGCACGTGAGCGACCAGCGCAAGTACACCCTGGGCCCGATCCACCACCTGGCCGGGGGCGAGATGAGCCGCGAGGAGTACGAGGCCTGCTTCAAGGACTTCGAGGGCACGCTGCACGGCGTCATGGAGAACATTTTCGAGCGGATATCGGACCAGCCCGAGAGCGTGGAGCGGACGCTGCTGGACATGGGCCTGCTGAACGGGCAGGGCGACGCGAACGCGCAGCAGTCGTCGGCCCAGTCGCTGCTGCACATCTGCGACCACCTGCGGGGGCGCAATGACAGCGCGGTGGTGATGCTGCTGGCGACGGCGGTGGTTGCCGGAGCGGAGTGCCGCCTGGGCGACAACGAGATGCGTCACATGGTCGAGATGCTGGCCAGCGTCCGCAACGAGCGAAGCGCCTGGTGCCTGGGGGAACTGGCGAACTGGCCGGCCCTGGGCCAGTGGGCGGACCTGGCGGGCCAGTACGCCCAGCAGATGCTGTCGGTCGGGGTGCGCCCGCGGACGCACGTGCTGAGCGAGCTGTCGCACGCCCTGGCGAGCACGGTGGACGCCAGCGGGTCTCGCAGCATGCTGCTGTTCTACCGCACGGGCGAGGGCGGCATGGACGCCATCGTCCTGCTCCTCAACGACCGGACCGGCGTCCGCGACGCGTGGGCGGTGTTCGAGGACGGGTGCGTCGTCGAGGAGAAATGGCGGGCCGACGGGCCCGAGGGCGTGGAGTTCGCCCAGGTCTCGCTGGCCTACGTTCGCGAGGTGGTGGGCGACGCGCTGGCCCTGCACCGCGAGCAGGACCGCCTGCCCCCCGCCCGCCTGATGCTCCTGCGACCCTACCTGGGCAACGAGCCCATCCCCCTCAAGCGGCGAAAGCCCAACCTGGGCTCGTACATGCTGGAGCTGCTGCCCGTCTCGCCGCACCTCGTGGAGGGCTCGGAGGACCTGGCCCAGGCGCCGGTCTACGCCAACATGGGCTTCGCCGGCGACCAGGCCTACCAGTTCCTCCGCGAGAACCTGCCCAAGCGCGGGCGATGCCGCCTGGCCAAGGCCAAGCTCGATCTCTTCGCCCGCGAGGTGGCGGCGCTCGAGCGAAGCGCCCTGCTGGAGCGGATGGCCGCCAACCTCGAGATCGAGTCGCTGGCCGGCCGCGCGGTGCGCCCGGAGAACCGCCTGGCCGCCGGCGTCTGGCTGGGAGTGACCCACGACGTGGTCCCCTTCGAGAAGGTGGGCTTCATCCGCGCCCTGTGCCGGGACGCCGTCGAACGCATCGGGCGGAACATCCGCATGGGCTACCAGAACCAGGACGAGGTCAACGCCGCCCAGATGGCCCTGGACAAGGAACTGATGGACTTCGAGGAGGAAATGTCCGACGACGAGGACTTCGAGGCGCCGGATGACTTCCTGGAGGAGCCCCCGTTCTGAGCGGGCGGCTTATACCTCGCGCTCGGCCAGCGGCAACGTGACGCGGAAGGTGGTCCCGCCGCCCTCGCGGGCGACGGCGTCGATCTGCCCGTGGTGGAGGTCGACGATCCGCTTGCAGATGGCCAGTCCCAGGCCGGTGCCCTGGGGAAAGACCTTGCGGGCCTCGTTGGATCGGAAGAACTCCTGGAACAGCTTCTCGCGGGCCTGTTCGCTGATGCCGATGCCGGTGTCGCTGACCCGCAGCAGGGCCCGGGTGTGGTCGCGCTCCAGTTCCAGATCGACCCGTCCCCCTCGAGGGGTGTACTGGATGGCGTTGGCCAGGAGGTTGGTCACCAGCTCGCGGAGCAGCTCTTCGTCGCCGGCGATGGCGGCTTCCTGGATCCTGGCGGACAGGTCCAGCCCGGCCTCCTGGGCCTGCTGGCGGAAGAGCGCGACGGCGTTGCCGGCAAGGCGGTCCAGCGAGACGCGATGGAACGCGAAAGGCGAGTTGTCGGTTCGCAGGCGGCTGTAGCGGCGCAGCTCGTCGACGAGGTTCATGAGGGCCTGGAGGCGGTGGCGGGAGCGGGCGATGAGGTCGGCCTGCTGCTGGGGGGAGATGTTCGGCTGGGCGGAGATCACGTCGAGGATCGAATGAATCGCCGCCAGCGGGGCGCGCATCTCGTGGCCGGCCTTGCGCATGAAGAAGCTCTTGTTCTCGTCGGCCTGGTGGAGGCGGTGGTAGGCGTCCTCGAGCTGGGCCTCGCGGTGGCGCAGGCGCTGCGAGATGGACGAGGCCACGAAGACCGTGGCGAAGATCATCATGGTCAGGGAGGCCAGCACCTCCAGCACGTAGAACGGCTCGAAGTAGGGCGCGCTGGCGGTGCGCTCGCCGGGCCAGACGATCTGCACGTGGCGCAGCGTGCCGCTCTGCTCTCCCCAGGCCAGCAGGCTGATCATGGCCACCGCCAGGCCGGCCGTCGCGTAGGCCAGTTTCTGGGGCAGCAGTTCGGTGGCGATCACCAGCGGCAGGAGGATCAGGACCAGGAAGTAGTTCTCGATGCCTCCGCTGTAGTGGACCAGGGTGCAGACCGCGAGCATGTCGCAGACGATCTGGCCCAGCGTGAGGTACATGATCTGGCGCTTGTGGAGCCGGCCCTTGCGGTATACGTGGATCAGCAGGGCGAAGGCCGCGTTGTAGATGAAGATCAGCGAGGCCGCCCGCATGGCCGGAGCGAGGCTGTAGCCCCATTCCGGCGAGCGGAAGCGGATGCCCAGCACGTACCAGCTCGCCAGGAGCATCAGCAAGGCGAACGAGCCCATGATCCATCGCACGTAGATGAACCACCGCACTCGGTAGAGCATCTCGCGCTCGGTCAGGCTCAGCCGCTCAGCCACAGCGTTTTCGTCCGGGTCGGCCATGCAAGCACTATACTACAAGATGCGCGTCCTGCGAAGGGCCCGCGCAGGCAAGGCCCACGGACCTGCCGGCCGGCGGGCAGGCCTGCCCGCCGCAGCGGAAGGGTTTCCGTGGGCTATGAGGTACTCTTCAATCGACGATCACTTCAGTTCCGCCAGGCAGATCGACATCCCGCCGTCGTCCCGCTTGCGGGCATAGAGGATCTTCCCGTCGCCCGCCCACAGCGCCACGCCCTTGACGTCCGACAGCGCGGTCCAGGTGTTGGCGGCCGGGTCGTGCACCCCCACGTCGCCCTCGCGGGAGCCGCGCGTGGTGCGGACCAGCACCATCCTGGTCTCGCCGGCCGGGCCGACCGGAACGCACTGGTCGATGTCGACGGCGGGCTTGCTCTCCGAGACGTTCCACACCCGCGTGATGGCCTTGCTCTTGTCGCCGCCCCGCTGCACGTCAACGTAGTAGGCGTACTTGCCGTCCTGCGTGAAGCGCGGGGGGAAGTCGTCCAGCTTCGTGTTCTGCGGGTCCAGGGGCAGATCGCCCAGCACCTTGTCCGCGCCCACGTCCAGCAGCTTCAGCGAGAACTCGGGCCGGCCCTCCCCCTCGACCGCCTTGAGCATCATCGCCAGGACCTGGGGCTTGGACGGGTGCGCCGCCAGCACCACGCCCGCGGTCTGGAGCTTGGCCGGCTCCGCGCCTATCTGCTTGATCCAGTACAGGCTGCCGGAGGTCGCCTTGACCTGCCACTGCACCACGAGAATCCCGTTGCCCAGGAAGTTGGGCAGGATGATGTCGTCGGTGAGGCCCAGGCGGGCGAGCGTGTTGGCCTGGATGTCGTAGAGCCCCAGGCGGAGCTTCTCGTTACGGTGGTCCCAGATGCCGTTCTTGTCGGCGTCCTCCGGAACGAACGTGACGACGTGTTTGGAGTCCGGGCTGAAGATCGGCTTGGACAGGAGCATGATGAACGCGTCGTCGAATGTCCCCGCCGCCATGGGCAGCGCGGTGTCCTTGCCCGTCGTCAAGTCTCGCAGGACCAGCCGATACGACCGCCGGGCCCGCGACTCGGCGCCGTCCGCCAACGCCGCCGCCTCGACCCGGACATACAGCAGCTTCTTGCCGTCCGGGCTCAACTGGGCGGCGTGGATGGTCGCCAGGGGCTGATCGCCCGAGCCCGCCGACAGGAGGACCTTCTCGTTGACCAGCCTCGTCTGACCCGTCGCCGCCATCGGAACCAGGCACAAAACCGCCAGAACCGTCACAATCGCACTACGCATGGGTTGCCCCTTTCCGCGGTAAGCCTAGCATTTCCGGGCCCGCGCCGCAACCCTAAGCGCGGTTGAACCGTCCCCGAGGAGGCCACGAGTCAATCGTCACCCCCTGGGCCGCCGCCGCCCGAAGGCTCTCGATGCCTGTCCCGGAATCCCCTCGCCTTGCTCAAGGCGAGCTTGGGCCAATGGCCGATCACAGCACTTCTTTGACTGCGAAGGGCAACACCAGCAAGACGTTGTGCGCTTCGGCCAACAGGGCGGCCAGGAGATACTTTCCGCCATCGGGTTGACCGGTGCGCAGGCGCGGAAAGCGGGGCAGCCACCGAGGCACCGACTCCAGGAACTCGCGATAGGGCGCCCCGTACTTCTGGAGCAGGTGCGACTCCTCGTGGCGAACGACGAACCTGTACACCAGCAGGCTGTAGGCCAGCATGATCGGGGCGAACCAGAGCAACTCCGCCAGTAAGCAGCATCCCAGCAGCAGCAGAATATTGCCCACGTAGACGGGATTGCGAACGTAGCGATACGGGCCGGTGCACGTCAGCGCCATCTTCGCCTTCAGCCGGTATCGCAGGTGCATCTGGGCCCAGACTCGCAAGGCCAGCCCGAAGGCGAAGACCGCCCCGCCGACCCCGAGCACGAGCCACTCGCTCTCGGTCTCCCACCACGTGCAGAAGACCAGGAAAAGGAACGGAGGGACCATGAGCAATCCGCGCCTTTTGAAGACGCCGCGGTAGAACTGAGCCGGCGAGGGGTTCCTGACTTTCATGACCGTAGCTCCCCAATGCGCCGCGCATGCAGCCCGGCGGACCGAAACGGCGAGGGTGTTGGGCGACGGTAACGGCGACGATCGGAGCGCGCCTTTGGCGTCATCGCATCCGCATCTGTCTTGACAGGACTCCCCACAGGCCGCGCACCGCGGGGCAGACCCGCTGCTCGCCGGCGTACTCCAGCAGGAACCGGAGCTTATCCGTCCTGGACACGCCGGGCGTGTGGCGGTTCAGCACCTCCAGGTCCCTCGCCCGGCACGACCGGCTCAGCCAGCATCGCCGGCTCAATTCCAGGTCGATCAGGCACGGCTCGAGGTCCGAGTCTCGCAGGAAGATGTGCTTGGGGTACAGGTTGTTGTGCATGAGCCTGGCCCGGTGCATCCTGCGGACGGTGGCCGCGAGACGCCCAATAGTGGCCCGGCGCTGGAGCCGGGTCTGTTGCGGTCGCTCCTGCCAGCGGGCCAGGAAGGCGGTCAAGGGCGTGAACCCTTCCAGGAAGACGGTGGCCAGGACGCAACGGCGCCCGCGGGCGGCGAAGAAGGCCACCTCCGGCACCTGGATGCCCGCGCCGCGAAAGGCCTCTATCATGGCGACTTCGTTGGCGTAGGTCAGCAGGCCCAGCGGATGGGCCAGCGAATAGCGCTTGTGGTTGTACGCCTTCTTCAGGCAGACGCGCAGGCCCCGGTCGGCGCCTTCGGGGCGGTAGTCGTCCACCCGTTCGGCGCGGCTCCAGCCGCCGCGGCGCTGGTTGGGCTCGTCCAGCAGGGCGCCCGACATCTCCCAGTGCCTGGCGAACGCGTCCGGGCCTTGGCCGCCGGCCGGGCGGGCGACCGAAATCAGTTGGCGGAAGATCATGATCGCCTCTCGAATACCGCCAGCCAGAGCGAATGAAAGAACCGCATCTCCGGCAGGCACGCCGTCAGACTGAACCCGTGTTCGCGGAAATACCCTTCCAATTCCCGCACGGACGTGGCGTATTGGACGGCGTGTCGGCCGTGCTGGTACCTCGCCTTGAGCAGCCGGCGCCGCAGCGACGTCCACGAGAGCGGCTCCAGGTAGGAGATCAGCACGTAGCGTGACGCCACGCGGCACAACTCGGCCACGACGCGGGAGCGGATGTCCGGCGTGGGAAAGTGATGAAACATGCGGAAGCACAGGATCGCATCGAAGCTCGCATCGGCGTAGGGCAGGTGCTCGATGTCCGCCTTCTCGACCCTGGCCTGCACGCCGGCTTCGGCCACCGCGCGCCCAGCCACCTCCACCGCCCCGTCGCCCAGATCGCAGCCGGTCACCTCGTATCCGTGCCGGGCCAGGAGGACCGTGGCCCGTCCCGCCCCGCAGGGAGCGTCCAGAACCGTGCGGATGGACGGGTCCAACCAGGTCAACCCGCGTTCCACGAGCCTCATCTCGCGCGCGTGGCGATCGCCCCTTCTGCCCGTGGCGTACGACTCGGCCACCGAGACCTGAGACTTTATCCGCAACTTGTAGGCGTCTACGTCACCCATGTCTGCCTTCCAGGAACCGGTCGTTCCGCCCGGACGTCGAGACTCGTTGCATACATACCGAATGCGGGCTTAAGCGAACCTGAAGGACGGCCGAATTGTCCGCCCCGCCTGTCCCCTCATCGGGGAGGGGCCCTCCTTTCGGCCGCAGGGCCCGACGGACGCGGGAACCCTATGGGGGCCAGCCGGTTGGCGATATAATCCACCAGGGTTGGCGGCCAGGCCGGAACTTAAGGCGGATCGGCGCCTTCTTCAGGATCGCTTCATAAACCGAGCCGTATCCTGGGACGGCCTGGGTGCAGGGCGGGACGGACAGGCGACGAGAGCGCAGCGGCATGAGAGTATTGATTGTCGAGGATGAAGCCCGGCTGGCCCGGAACATCGCGCAGGTGTTGCGGGAGGAGGTGTCCTTCGCCGTGGACATCTCCAACGACGGCGAAGACGGCCAGCACATGGCCCTGACCAATCCCTACGACCTGATCATCCTGGACCTGATGCTGCCGCGCGTCAACGGGATGGACATCCTCCGCCGCCTGCGGGCGGCGGACAACCCGGCGCCCGTGCTGGTGCTGACGGCGCGGGACGCCCCGGCCGACATGGTCGCCGGGCTGAACGCCGGCGGAGACGACTACCTGACCAAGCCGTTCGACATGTCCGTACTGGTCGCCCGCTGCCGCGCCCTGGTGCGGCGATCCCACGGCAAGCCGTCGGCCGTCGTGGAGGCCGGGCCCCTGAAGATCGACACCGTCAGCCACCTGGTCGTCTACGAGGACCAGTCCATCCTCCTGCCCGCGCTGGAGTACCGCCTCCTGGAGTACCTGGCCATGCGGCAGGGGGCCGTCGTCTCCAAGACCGAGCTGATCGAACACCTCTACGGCTTCGAAGCGGAGAACTTCTCCAACGTCATCGAGGTCTACATCTCGTCTCTGCGCAAGCGGTTCGACCCGGACCACCGGCTGATCCGGACCGTCCGCGGGCAGGGCTACATCCTGGGGGAGGCGCCCGCGTGAAACCCTTGTCCCTGCGCTGGCGGCTGAGCCTGCTGGTGATCCTGGTGCTGATCGCCGGCTTCGCGGTCATTGCCCTGGTGGCCTATTGGGAGATGGACGAGAGCATGCAGCGCGACGCCAGGCAGACGCTGGCAGCCCTGATGACCGCCGCCCTGGGCAGCCCGGACGAGTCGGACAGCGATGCCGGCATTCAGGCAGAACTGGAGAGCATCGTCCGCGCCACGACCCGCAGAGAGTCCACGCGGTACCGCTTCTGGTGGGATGACCAGCCCGCCAGGACCGGGCCCGTGGACAGCCCGGAGACCCACGAGATCTTCCGCCAGGCGATGGCGGCGGTCGAGCCCCCGCAGGTCGCCCAGCACATCTACTGCCGGGTGGGCCGGGGAAAGCAGGCGTTCGGAGTGGTCTGGGCGCGAAAGACCGTGCGCGGCCGGATCTTCAACGTCCAGGTCGCCTACAGCAACCGGTACGCCTACAACGAGATGAGGGAGTTCCGCAACATCATCCTGATCCTGGGAGGCGCCGTGGCGCTGGCCACCGGCATCGCAACGTCCCTGGTGATCCTGGCGGGGTTGAGGCCCATCGGCAGGACGGCCCGGATCGTGGCGAACATCTCCGCGCGGAACATGGACCGCTCCCACCTGGACAGCCTGCCCGTGCCGGGCGAGTTGAAACTGTTCGTGCAGTCGCTGTCGGACATGCTGGAGCGACTGCACCTCTCCATGCAGGCCCAACGCCGGTTCACCGCGGACGCGTCACATGAATTGCGGACCCCGCTGGCCGTGGCCAAGAGCACGCTGCAAGCCGTCCGCAATCGCCCCCGCGACGCCGCGGAGTACGAGCACGCCATCGACGAGGTCTTGCTGGACCTGCGGCGAATGGAGCGCCTGGTGGCCCAGTTGCTGACGCTGGCCAGGCTGGACAATACTCCGCACATCGAGTCTCCCAAGACGGTGCGCCTGGACGTGGTCGCGGCGAAGGCTGCCGCCGCGGAGACGGCCAACCTGGGCGCCCCCGAGAGGCTGGCCCTGGGCACGCTGGCCGCGGTAAGCGTCCCGGGCGAGGAAGGCCTGCTGACGATGATGGTCGGCAACCTCGTCCGCAACGCGCTGGTCCATGGCCCGTCGGGGGGAACGGTGACCGTCAGCGTCGAGGGCGACGACGGGGAGGTGCGGCTTGGGGTGCATGACGAGGGCGGCGCGATCCCGGCCGGGACGATCGAAAAGCTGTTCGAGCGATTCTATCGGATGGACGCGTCCCGCTCCTGCGATACCGGGGGTACGGGCCTGGGGCTGGCCCTCGCCCGCGAGATCGCCCGCCTGCACGGCGGGGACGTCAGCCTGACGTCATCGCCGGCCGGCGGCACCACGTTTACCGTCCGCCTGCCCCGCGAGACCCCCGATACCCGGACGTAAAACCGCCCTCCCCCCCCGGCGGGAAGGCCGCCGGGTGGCTACTCCAATCGGCCGAACATGATGCGCTCCTTGCGGCTGCCGGAGCTGTCGCCCTGCGTGACCGTCAGCCAGATCGCGCCCTCATGCTCCCGGAACACGGGGTACTGAAAGGACTTCTCCGTCTCGAAGCGGTACTTTCGCCGCCAGGTCGCGGCGTCGGCGGAGACCTCGATGTTGAAGACCGACCGGTGGACGCCCTTGATCCGCGTCGACTCCTGCCAGCCGAGGTAGTAGACGCCCTTGAAGCGGTGGAACGTCGGCTTGGAACTCGTGCCGTTGGGGATGACCGGGCGGTACTCGTTGGGCGACCACGAGCGCCCGTCCTTGCTCTGCGTGAACGTGTAGTTGCGGCTGCCCGCCTCCTGGCGGCAGACGGCCAGCCACGTGCCGTCCGGCAGGCGCTCGACGGCCGCCTCGGTCAGCTTGAACGTCTGCGGCTCGTTGAAGTGGCCGATCACCTCGAACGTCTCGCAGGCCGCGTCGAGCGAAGCCAGGGCGTTCTGCCCCGCGGGGTAGTTGTTCAGCACGCAGTACGTCTTGCCGTCGAACCGCTTGAACGAGTCGATCTGGTAGAGGCCGAAGTCCTTGGGGGGCTTCTTGAACCCCTCGGCCGCCGCGGCGCGGTAGAACGCCTCGGGCTGCATGTCGAAGACGCCGGCGGGCGTCTTGATGCGGGCCTTGTGGATGCGGGCGTCGAAGGCGCCCGCCTGGAGGTCAAAGTCGCGGCGCCAGGTCTGGGCCTGGCGCTTGCCGGGGTTCTCGCTGGCGAAGAAGCAGCGCAGGGTGCGGGCGTCCTTCTGGAGGATCCGGGGCACGAAGCAGGCGCCTTCGGCCAGCGTGTGGTTGGCGTAGGCCTGGCCGGAGGCGGCGAAGGGGATGACCTTCTCCACCGCCAGCGTCCGCAGGTTCACGATCGACAAGGCATCGTAGATGAAGGGCCAGTTGGCCGCCTCGCCCGGCTGGCGGTCGTTGGCCATGTAGACGACGTACGCCCGGCCGTCCAGGATGACGAAGTCGCTGTCGTGCGCGCCCTTGACGCGGGCCTCGCAGACGTTGACCAGACGGGCCAGGACCTTGTCGGCCTCCTGCTTGGCGTCCCACCCAGCCGGCAGGAGCGGCCCGGCCGCGGGAGCGGCGGCGACGGGGGCGGCGGCGACGGGGGCAGCGACGACGGGGGCGGGCGCGGCAACGGGGGCAGCCGCGGCGATCGCAGCCTCCTCCGCCAGCAGAACGGAAGACGACGCCAAAACAACCGCCGCCAGGACCACGACCACCGGCACCAGACCACCGACTTGCTTGTCGAGCATCAGCCATTCCCTTTCATGGCAGAACAGAAAACGCCGGTAGGTCCAACGCCCGACAGAGTGGGATCATGCACGGTCCGCCCCGGCCGTGCTTCCGGCGCACGGGGCATGACGAATGTCACTGCCGCTGAAGAGACATTTCGCAATCCCGCCGGGATAGGACCTTGCCCTCGCCGCTCCGCACTTGGGAAGGCCGCAAGAGCGAACCCGCGCCGTGTCGAATCCCAAGCGCCAGGGGGACCGATCTATCACGGTGGGATTGAGCAACCCCGCCGGTCGCAGGAGAAAGAGACCCGAAGGGTCGAAAGCAGGTAGCCGGGGGCGCAAGCCCTCGGTACGCCGACGCCCATCCACAGAAGCCCCGAAGGGGCGACAGAATGTCTCATGTGTATTTCGAGGCATGTTTGGTGCCGTGCTTCTTCAGGAACGCGGTCAATTCCTCTTCGAAAGTCACGCACCGGTGGTGGTCTTCCGGTCCATTGACTCGAATGGATTGTCCGCCACATTGACGCACGATCCCGCCGAGATACGCATGAATCCTCTCACGAGCAGGATTAAGAAGCCAGAACTGCCGACTCCTGGTCGCGAAGACAACGTGATGCGCCAGGTTCACACAGGCTATCCTGGCACGCTTTCTGCCGCCCCTTCGGGGCTCTTCTCTTCTCTCGCCACTTTCCGGCGGCTTGCGCCGCCGGCTACTTGCTTTCGACCCTCCGGGTCTACCCTCCGGCTACTTGCTTTCGACGCTTCGGGGCTCCCCCCCGGGCTGCCCTCCTTCAGCCCTTCGGCCCTGCGCCTTGAGTATGGCACTGCACAGGGCGGCTGGAGGGTAAGGCGCGGGATGCCTGGGCGGCTGGCAGGCGGCCAAGGAGCGCAGCCGCCTGCAGGCCGGGCGATCGTCCGGCCGACGGTCCACGGGTCGGCTCTTGGATGAGAGTCGGCTAGGCGGGCAGCCAGGGGCCTCGGCCGGGATTGGGCGTTCTCGTCGCGCGGCCGCTGCGGGCGGAAGCGCGGGACGATGCGGCCAGGCAAATGTCCGTCGTCGGGCAAAGAAGCGACATTTCCAGCCCGCGGCGAGCGCAAGTGATTCGCTCCAAAGGAGATAGGATGCGACAGTGCGTAAGAGTCGTCATGGCATGGACTTGCGAACGATCCGGCGGACACGAATGTCCCATTTGGAGCTGAAACGTCCCGATCCGGCCATATTATTATGAGTATTCAGATTATTACTATTTATGTCCTGGATTCGTAACAGGTGGATGGATAGCGTCTTGCGGCGATTCCGCCCTTTGACGGCAGCCTTGCGAACTTCCGGAAAAACGGGACGTTCGCCTGGCGGGCTCAGCGGTTCTGGAGCCAGTGGTGGATGCTGTCGGAGGCGAGTCTGCCGGCGTTGATGGCGCGGACGACCAGGCTGGCGCCGGAGGCGGTGTCGCCGGCGGCGAAGACGCCCTCGACGCTGGTCATGGACTGGGCGTCCACCTCGACGTTGCCGCGAGTGTCCAGCTTGACGCCTAGCTGCTCGACCAGCCCGCTGTGGACCACGTGCACGAAGCCCACGGCCAGCAGGACCAGATCGACCTTGAGGCTGAAGTCCGTGCCGGGCTTCTCGGCCATCTTCCACGAGCCGTCCTTGGCCCGGGTCCACTCGACCTCGCAGCCGTGCAGCTCGCTGACGCGAACGTCGATGCCGCTGAGCTTCCTGGTCAGGACGGACCAGCGGCGGTTGCAGCCTTCCTCGTGGCTGGAGGAGGTCCGCAGCACGCGCGGCCAGACGGGCCAGGGGGTGTCGGAGGGGCGCTGCTCGGGGGGCTTGGGGAGGACCTCGAACTGGTAGATCTCCCTGGCGCCCTGGCGTCGGGCGGTGCCGACGCAGTCGCTGCCGGTGTCGCCTCCGCCGATGACCGCGACCACGCGGCCTCGGGCGGAGATGGGCCTGGCGGGGCCCAGGTCCAGGCCGGCGTTGAGGCGGTTCTGCTGGGTGAGGTACTCCATGGCGAAGTGGATGTTCTCGTAGCCGCGCCCGGGGACGACGAGGTCCCGCGGCTGGGTGGCGCCCATGGTCAGCAGGACGGCGTGGAATCGCTGGCGGAGGTATCGCGCGGAGAGGTCCACGCCGACCTCGACGCTGGTCTGGAACTGCACGCCCTCGCTGCGAAGCTGGTCGAGGCGGCGGTCGAGGATCTTCTTGTCGAGCTTGAAGTCGGGGATGCCGTATCGCAGCAGCCCGCCGACGCGGTCGTCCTTCTCGAAGACGACGACCTCGTGGCCCAGGCGGGCCAGTTGCTGGGCGGCGGCCAGCCCGGCCGGGCCCGACCCGATGACGGCGACCCGCTTGCCGGTGCGGACCGGCGGGATGAGCGGCTGGATCCAACCCTCGGCGAAGCCGCGCTCGACGATCTGGTCCTCGATGTGGCGGATGAGGACGGGCTGGTCGTTGATGTTCAGCGTGCAGGCGGCCTCGCAGGGCGCGGGGCAGATCCGCCCGGTGATCTCGGGGAAGTTGTTGGTGGAGTGGAGGACGTCGCACGCCTCCTTCCACCGCCCGCGGTAGACCAGGTCGTTGAACTCGGGGATGCGGTTGTGCAGGGGGCAGCCGATCCCGTGGCAGAAGGGGATGCCGCAGTCCATGCACCTGGCGGCCTGGGCGAGCAGGCGGTCTTCCGGCAGGGGCAGCTCGATCTCGAAGTAGTCGCCGACTCGCTGGTCGATCTCGCGGTGCGGGACGTCCTCCCGCTGGTACTCGATGAAGCCGGTTGGCTTAGCCACGGAACACCTCCTCCGTAGCCGGGGTGAATTCGGTCTCTCGCTGCTCGCGTTCCCTCAGTCTGGCCAGGGCCTTGCGGTAGTCGATGGGCATCACCTTGACGAACTTGCCGACCATCTCGCTCCAGTTGGCCAGCACGCGCCGGGCCTGGGCGCTGCCGGTCCACTGGTGGTGGCGGGCGATCAGCTCGTGCAGGAGGTCCTGGTCGCTCTGGTGGTAGACGGTCTCGAGGTCCACCATGTCCAGGTTGCACAGGGTGTCGAAGAGCTGGTGCTCGTCGAGCACGTAGGCGACCCCGCCGCTCATGCCGGCGGCGAAGTTGCGCCCGGTCTGGCCCAGGACGACCACCGTCCCGCCGGTCATGTACTCGCAGCCGTGGTCGCCCACGCCCTCGACGACGGCGACCGCGCCGCTGTTGCGGACGGCGAATCGCTCGCCGGCCATCCCGTTGATGAACACCTCGCCGCGGGTGGCCCCGTAGAGCAGAGTGTTGCCCACGATGATGTTCTCGTTGGCCGCGTAGTGGGCCTCGCGAGGCGTCTGGACGACGATCCGCCCGCCCGAGAGCCCCTTGCCCAGGTAGTCGTTGCTGTCGCCGATCAGCTTGAGCGTCACGCCCGGGGCCAGGAACGCCCCGAAGCTCTGCCCGGCCGAGCCGCGCAGCGTCACCTCGATCGTCCCGTCGGCCAGCCCGTCGCTGCCGTGGGCCTTGACGATGCGGTTGGACAGGATCGTCCCGACCGTGCGGTGGACGTTGCGGATGGCGATGCCCAGGCGGACGGGCAGGCCGTCGGTGATGGCTCGCTCGGCCTGCTGGAGGATGATCCAGTCCAGGTGGTCGGCCAGGGGAGAGGTCTGGGTGCGGACCTGACGGATGGCCCGCCCGTCGGAGCTGTCCGGCGCCTGGAAGATCTTCGAGAAGTCCAGCCCGCGGGTCTTGTAGTGGCTGACGGCCTGCCGGCTCGACAGGCGGTCGACCCGTCCGATCATGTCCTCGAAGCGCCGGAAGCCCAGTTCGGCCATCAGGCGGCGGACCTCGTCGGCCACGAACGTGAGGTACCGCATGAGGTGCTCGGGCTGGCCGGCGAAGCGCTTTCGCAGGGCGGGGTCCTGAGTGGCCACGCCCACGGGGCAGGTGCCCTCGTGGCACTTGCGCATCATGATGCAGCCGAGGCTGACCAGGGCGGCCGTGCCGAAGCCGAACCGCTCGGCCCCGAGCAGGGCGCCGATGACGACGTCGCGCCCGGTCTTGATCTGCCCGTCGACCTGGACCTGGATGCGGTCTCGCAGGCCGTTGAGCACGAGGGTCTGCTGGGTCTCGGCCAGGCCGAGTTCCCAGGGCCCGCCGGTGTGCTTGATGGACGACAGCGGGCTGGCGCCCGTGCCGCCGTCGTGCCCGGAGACGAGGACCTCGTCGGCGTTGCCCTTGGCCACGCCCGCGGCGACCGTGCCCACGCCGACCTCGCAGACCAGCTTGACCGAGACCTTGACGCCCGGGTTGGAGCACTTGAGGTCGTAGATGAGCTGGGCCAGGTCCTCGATCGAGTAGATGTCGTGGTGCGGGGGCGGGGAGATCAGCGTCACGCCCGCCGTCGAGTGCCGCAGGCGGGCGATCTCCTCGGTGACCTTGTGACCGGGGAGCTGCCCGCCCTCGCCGGGCTTGGCCCCCTGGGCCATCTTGATCTGGAGTTCCTTGGCCTGCGCGAGGTACTCGATGGTCACGCCGAACCGGGCCGAGGCGACCTGCTTGATGCCGCTGTTGAGGTCGTCGCCGTCGGGTTGAACACGGTAGCGGCGCGGGTCCTCGCCGCCCTCGCCCGTGTTGCTCCGCCCGCCCAGGCGGTTCATGGCGATGCACATCGTCTCGTGGGCTTCCTTGCTGATCGAGCCGTGGCTCATGGCCCCGGTGACGAACCGCTTGACGATCTCCTCGGCCGGCTCGACCTCTTCCAGGGGCACGGGCGCGGCGGGAACGAACTCGAACAGGCCCCGCAGCGTGCAGGCCTGGCGGCTCTGGTCGTTGATCAGCCGGGCGTAGCGATCGTAGGCGGCCGGGTCGTTGTTGCGGACGGCGTGCTGAAGGGCCGAGATGGACTCCGGGTTCCACAGGTGGTTCTGCCCGTCGTAGCGGTAGTGGTACTCCCCGCCGTAATCCAGGTCGAGCTGCCCCGGCATGGGCTCGGCATGCGCGGCGCGGTGGCGGCGGTAGACTTCCTCGGCCAGGGCGCCGAGGTTCACGCCTCCGATGCGGCTGACCGTGCCGGGGAAGGCCAGGTCGATCACGCTGGGGTCCAGCCCGATGGCCTCGAAGAGCTGGGCGCCCTGGTAGCTGCGGAGCGTCGAGATGCCCATCTTGGACATCGTCTTGAGGATGCCCTTCTTGATGGCGGCGATGTAGTTGTCGGCCAGGTGCCCGATCTCCTTGCTCGTGGGCAGGTCGCCGCGCCGGCGGAGTTCGTCGATGCACTCGAAGGCCAGGTACGGGTTGATGCCGTTGGCGCCGTAGCCCAGCAGCAGGCAGAAGTGCATCACCTCGCGGGGCTCGCCCGACTCGACGACGATGGCCGCCTCGTGGCGCAGCTTGCGGTCCAGCAGCCCGTGTCGCAGCGCGGACACGGCCAACAGGCTGGGGATGGGCGCCCGCTCGCGCGAGAGGGCCCGGTCCGAGACGATCAACACGCTGGCCCCGTCGCGGATGGCCCGCTCGGCCTGGACGATCAGTTCGTCCAGCCCGCGGCGCAGGGCGCCGGCGGGGTCGGCCGGGTCGACGTCGAAGAGGGCGTCGATGGTGGCCGATCGGAAGTCCTCGCGCTGGGCCCGGCGCAGGCGCTCGATGTCGTCGTTGGCCAGGATGGGGTGGGGAAGCTTGAGCTGGCGGCAGTGCTCGGGCGTCTCGTCCAGGAGGTTGCGCTGCTTGCCGCAGAAGGTCATCAGGCTCATCACCAGCCCCTCGCGGAGCGGGTCGATGGGCGGGTTGGTCACCTGGGCGAAGAGCTGCTTGAAGTAGTTGAACAGCAGCGTGGGGCGGTTGGTGAGCACGGCCAACGGCGTGTCGGTGCCCATCGAGCCGACCGGCTCCTGCGCGTGCAGGGCCATCGGCGCCAGGATCATCGCCAGCTCTTCGCGGGTGTAGCCGAACGCCCGCAGGCGCTTGGCGATGGTCTGGCTGTCGCTGGGGGGCACGTGGCTGGGGGCGAACAGGCCCCGCAGCTCGATGCGATTCTCCTCCAGCCAGCGACGATAGGGCCTCTGGCGGGCGATCTTGGACTTGATCTCGTTGTCCACGACGATCCGCCCCTCCACGGTGTCGACCAGGAACATCTTGCCCGGCTGGAGCCGGCCCTTGGTCTTGATCCGCTCGGGGGGGAACTCGATCACGCCCACCTCGCTGGCCAGCACCAGCAGGCCGTCGGTGGTCACCACGTACCGGGCCGGACGCAGACCGTTACGGTCCAGGGTGCCGCCCACGACCCGCCCGTCGGTGAAGACGATCGCCGCCGGGCCGTCCCAGGGCTCCATGGTGGCCGCGTGGTACTCGTAGAAGGCCCGCTTGTCGGTCGAGATGTGGTAGCTCGAGCCGAAGGCCTCCGGGATCATCATCATGATCGCGTGGGGCAGGCTTCGCCCGGCCTGCACCAGCAGTTCCAGGGCGTTGTCGAAGCAGGCCGAGTCGCTCCCGCCGGGCGTCAGCACCGGCAGCACGTCGCTCAGGTCGCTGCCCAGTGCGGGGCAGGCCAGCGTCATCTCGCGGGCCCGCATCCGGTTCGAATTGCCGCTGAGGGTGTTGATCTCCCCGTTGTGGGCGGTCATCCGGAAAGGATGGGCCAGCTTCCAGCAGGGGAAGGTGTTGGTGCTGTACCGCTGGTGGACGATGGCCAGGGCCGAGGTCATCCGCTCGTCGTTCAGGTCGCCGTAGTAGGCGAAAAGCTGCGGGGCCAGGAACATGCCCTTGTAGACGATCGTCTTGGAGGACATCGAGCAGATGTAGAAGTCCTCGCCCTGCTCGCCCAGCCGCTCGCGAACGAGGCGCTCGCAGCGCTTGCGGGCCATGAACAGCTTGCGTTCCAGCTCCCGGTCGCGGAGCTGGCCCGCGTCGATGAACGCCTGGCGGATGGCCGGCTCGCACGCGCGGGCGAGCTGACCCAGGCAGGAATTGTCCGCCGGCACGTCGCGCCAGCCGAGAACCTTGAAGCCGTAATGCCCGCAGGCGTCAATGAGGACCTTCTCGCAGATCCGCTGAAGGTCCACCTGTCGGGGCAGGAAGATCTGGGCCACGGCGTAGCCCCCGGCCGGGGGAAGCTCGATGCCCATCTCCCGGGCTTGCGCGGCGACGAACTCGTGGGGCACCTGGAAGAGGATGCCCGCCCCGTCGCCGGTGGACTCGTCGGCCCCGGCTGCCCCGCGGTGCTGGAGGTTGAGCAGAATCTGCCTGCCGTGCTCCAGGATGGCATGGTCCTTCTGCCCGGAGATGTTCACGACCGCGCCGATGCCGCACGCGTCGTGCTCCCGGACAGGATCGTACAGCCCCTGTTGTCTGGGTGCGGAATAAAGCATGATCTCACGCGTGTCCCGCGGGGGGACCTTTCTGACCTTTCTCTGGTTACGCCCCTCAAGGGGTAAGCAAACAAGTCATTTTAGCACAGGCGAAGTTGGCAGTAAAGCCGAACGCAGCTAATACTCCGCTTAAGCGTTCGTTGCCGCCCGGGTCTGGACCCTGCGGACGGGCCTGTTGCCTGGCGAAGATTTTGCTTGCCAGCCCCTCAAAAGTTCACTATAGTGAACTTTGTTCGATCCGGCATAGAATACTCACGGCGACAAACACTGGCCGCTACCCGAGACAAGCCGAAGCTCAGCAAGTCCCAGGAGGACTACCTGGAGGCCATCCTCTTGCTCGTCCGCAAGGGGCGGGTGGCCCGCGTCCGCGACATCGCCAGCCAACTTGGCGTGGGCATGCCCTCGGTGACGGCCGCCCTCAAGGCCCTGGCCGCACGCAAGCTGGTCAACTACGACCCCTACCAGGTGATCACCCTGACCGACAAGGGCGACAAGCTGGCCGCCGAGGTCATCGGCCGCCACGAGGTGCTCAGGCGATTCCTGCGCGAGGCGCTGGCCATGGACGAGGACTCCGCCGAGGCCAACGCCTGCCGTCTCGAGCACGCCGCGGACTCCAGGCTGATCACCCGCCTGAACCGACTGTCGCAGCTCCTGCGCCAGTGTCCGCGGGCGATGAACGAGTGGCGCAAGGCGATCTCGGCCCCCGCGTCGGGGCCGATGCCCGCGACGGCCTGTTCCGCGTGCGAGCGTCGCACGAGTGACAACTGCGCGACGCAGTCGGAGGAAGCCGCATCGTGAGCCTTATCGAGAACATGAACGCGCGCGACGCCGAAAACCCGTCCGCCCAGCCGACCGCCCGCGGGCCGGATGTCCCCTTGTCCGGCGTGGCGCCGGGACAAGAGGTGATCCTGACGTCCATCTCCGGCGGGCGTCAGCTCCAGCACCGCCTGACCGAGATGGGCCTGGTCCGCGGCTCGCGATTCCGCGTCATCGCCAACGCCCACCGCGGACCGTTCATCGTCTCGGTCAAAGACACCCGCCTGGCCCTGGGGCGGGGCGTGGTCCACAAGATCCTCGTGCGAGAGTTCCCGGAGTGACCGCCGGCCCATGGACGCACGCGAACTGACCATCGCCCTGGCTGGCAACCCCAATTCGGGCAAGACCACCCTCTTCAACGCCCTCACCGGCGCCCATCAGAAGGTCGGCAACTACCCCGGCGTGACGGTGGAGAAGAAGGAAGGCTCCTGCGTCCGCGACGGCCGGCGCTGCCACGTCATCGACCTGCCCGGCACGTACAGCCTGACCGCCTACAGCATCGAGGAGATCGTCGCCCGAAACGTCATCATGGAGGACCGCCCCGACGTGGTGGTCGACATCGTCGACTCCTCCAACCTGGAGCGCAACCTCTACCTGGCCACCCAACTGCTGGAGCTGGGCGTGCCGCTGGTGCTGGCGTTCAACATGGCCGACCTGGCCAAGAGCCGCGGCTACAGCATCGACAACCGCCTGCTGTCGTCGCTGCTGGGCGTGCCCATCGTCGACACCGTCGCCCGCAAGGGCCAGGGCACCGACGAGCTGCTCCAGGCCGCCCGGCGGGCGGCCGACGACCCCGCCGCCGCCTTGGCCGCCCAACGCGTGCCCAACTACGGGCACGAGGTCGAGCCGCACGTCAAGGAGCTGGCCGACCGGATCGCCGCCCGGCGGCCCGACCTGCCCCACAAGCGATGGTTCGCCCTCAAGCTGCTCGAGGGCGACAACGAGACGCACCGCCGCCTGGAGCGGCTCGCCCCGGACCACATCGAGGAGTTCCGCGAGCTGGCGGCGCGGCTTCGCCAGCACATCGAGAGCGTCTGCGGCGACAGCGTGGAGATCCTGCTGGCCGACCGGCGATACGGGTTCATCTCCGGGGCCTGCACCGAGGCCGTCCGGCGCAGCGTCGAGACCCGCCACGAGTGGTCCGACAAGATCGACGCCGTCGTCACCAACCGCTACCTGGGCCTGCCCATCTTCGCGGTGCTCATGTTCCTGGTCTTCCAGATCACCTTCTCGCTGGGCAACCCCATGGTCGAGGTGCTCGACGGCTGGAAGAACCACCTCGCCGGGGCCGCCGGTTCGCTGCTGGCGACCTGGCTGGGCGAGGGCAGCCTGATCAAGAGCCTTCTGGTCAACGGCGTGATCGAGGGCGTGGGCGCGGTGCTGAGCTTCGTGCCCCTGGTGGTCCTGCTGTTCCTGTGCATCGCGGTCCTGGAAGACACCGGCTACATGGCCCGGGCCGCCTTCGTGATGGACCGCCTGATGCACCGCATCGGGCTGCACGGCAAGAGCTTCATCCCCATGCTGGTGGGCTTCGGGTGCAGCGTGCCCGCGATCATGGCCACCCGGGTGCTCGGCTCGCGTCGCGACCGGCTGGCCACCATGCTGGTCGTGCCCCTGATGAGCTGCGGCGCCCGCCTGCCGATCTACCTGCTGATCCTCGGGGCGTTCTTCCCGCCCCAGGTGGTCTTCGGCCTGCTCCACCACACCGTCATCGAGAACGGCCAGGTCCACACCTCCTACTACCTGTCCATCACCAACCAGGCGCTGATCCTCTTCGGCATCTACGTGCTGGGGATCCTGCTGGCCATCGGCGCGGTCAAGGTGCTGCGCTCCACGATCCTCCGCGGCGAGGTCGAGCCCTTCGTCATGGAGCTGCCCCCCTACCGCATGCCCACCGGGCGCGGATTGCTCATCCACGTCTGGGAGCGGGCCTGGATGTACATCAAGAAGGCCGGCACGGTCATCCTGGCCATCCTGCTGGTCATGTGGGTGCTCAACACCTTCCCGCAACTGAGCCAACAGCAGGTCCAGCAGTTCGAGCAGCGCTCCGCCCAGGTCCGCCAGGACCTCGATGCGGGCCGGCTGACCGCCGAGCAGGCCGACGGGCAACTGGCCCAGGTCGAGCACGAGCAGGGGCAGGCCGCCCTGGCCCACTCGATCACCGGGCGGCTGGGCAAGGCGATGGCCCCGGCGATCCGCCCGCTGGGCTTCGATTGGAAGATCGGCACGGCCCTGCTGGGCGCGTTCGCCGCCAAGGAGGTCTTCGTCGGGCAGATGGGCGTGATCTATGCCGTCGGCGACGAAGCCGACGAGCAGTCCGACTCCCTGCGCGAGCGGATCGCCGCCGAATACACCCCGCTCCAGGGCCTGTCGATCATGATCTTCTGCCTGATCTGCTCGCCCTGCATGGCCACCGTCGCCATCACCGCCCGCGAGAGCGGACACTGGAAGTGGGCCGCCTTCGCCTGGACCTACCTGACCGCCCTGGCCTACGTAGTCACGCTGATCGTCTACCAGGGCGCTCTGGCGCTGGGGCTGGGATGAGCCGCCGCCGCAGACGCCTTATGCGCCCTGCCGCATGTCTCAAGCGGATCTCTCCATCGGCCTAACAGCCGATTGCCCGGTTTCTGCTTCCCGTCCCAGGCGGAAGCGGATACCATAGCCTCATCCGAGGCCGAGGCATGGTCATGTTCGCGGACAGATCGCGCCGCAGCTCCCTGTCCTTAGGGGAGGGACGAGCCAGTGGTCTTCTCTGGGAAGGCCAACGGCCGCCTCGAAGTAGATATACTGTCTCCCGATTGCCATGTCCCCCGATGAATATTCCTGCCCTATATGCTCATCACTTAGAACATTTGCCAGGTGCCAATCATGCTTACGCGTATCCTCACCGTATATGTCTACTTGCGAGCCCACAATCTTCGCACAGTGCTGGATGACTTGATGCATCACCTGAGAACCCATCTTGACCACTGCTCTTTGCGCCCAGTACAACACATTCCAGAGAGACCTTCATATCTGTCCCGCAATCCTCTGCGCCGCATATTCCTTCCCCTTCTTCGTGCAGCACACCGCCTGCTTATCGTTCTGTTTATGCCGCCCCGAGGTTTCTTTCGCCGCACCCTCTGGATACTCACTCTCATCATCATCGCATATGCTGCAATACTCTTGGGTGCCCTCTTCTATCTATCTCCCTTCTCATCCCCACTATCCAATGATACGCCGTATCATCGACTCCGCCTTGAGGCATTAAGCCGTTCCATGTTCACATCGATGATCACATTCTCTGTTATATCATTAATCATCATTTTGGCACTTCGACTAGCCGCATGGCATCTATTACGTCGCCCCCGCCTAGGCATATCTCGCTTCCTGTGGCTATACCTCCTCGCTACCACAATGTGGGTATTCGCATTTGCCCTGGGGCATATGCATGCAGTAGCCATCGGAGCATACCCAGGTATCTGCTTTCCAACGCATTACGTCACAGTCACCAATCCTGAGCCTGCCAGTTATAAGAACTGCGACTTTCTGATCGCGGAACCAACCGGATACGCGCCCTATTCATACGCCGTGGATCAGTCTTTAGCCTCCCTTAATACCACAACCTCTGATCTTCTATCCCAAGTATGTGGGATTCCGATACCGCCGAGAATGTCTATCTATATTCGTTACGAACACAGTTGCGTCAACACCTCTGAATGGGCTGAACGCTGTCCACCTAGCGAAGTGCCCGCCGTACGCCTGGAACCCTCTCACGTGGAGGATTACGTGGGAAGTCTTGGTTTTCTTGGCCCACAAGACAATGTTACTGGCGACCAGCCACCTGATCCCGCTTGGGTCAGTCGCCTCATGCGTGGGCGCGACTGCGGTCTTCTCTCAGGCCTCGTTGCCCTTCTCGAAGCCAACCTGCTCGCTTGGGAACTAGAGGAAGACGCACGCATCCGGTCGATACCATTGAGCCATCTCGCCCAGTTCTATAGCCCCGATATAACCTACGACCTTTCACGCTATGTGCGCGCCGTCCGGAACAACTCTCATCGTCAACATGCTCTTGCATGGTTTCTTCAGCACGGCCTGTACGTCCCAGCCTATACTGGACAGAACTTATTTACAGATGTCTCTTCATCTCCGAAAGTAAAGGCCCCTGGTCTTCGCTTGGATGAGGATTATCCCCGCGCTACTCGTGTTGTGGCTCTCAAGCATGACAGTCTCGACATTCTCCCACGGTTCTTTGCCTGCTTGGACGATGTCACTGTACTAGCCCGGTGGAAGTCTCTGCGTGATCGGTACATCGCCGCTGCAAGTACTTATAGGCTGTTCCTGACACGCCTGGCCTCAGACTCAGGGCCTGTCCATAAACTTACGGCTACGGGCAGCTTTCCCAAGTTCGTGGTAGTACCACTTATAGGTGGCTGCACCCTCGCGTGTACCGAGCTGCCCGTAAACACACAGGTGGACGACCCGGATATATCTGTTGACCTTGCGGCATTTGCTGCGAGCTCTATTGAATATACCCTTGGGACTCTGTTTCCCTTGCGTGCGCCTGATAAGGCTCACATGGGTTATGGATACAGACTTGCGCTCCACTGTACAATTATCTTGTTCTATCTGTGGTCGCTCTTGGCCTTCCAGTATTATCTCACTTCACCAACAGGCCACTAGAAGAGAGAGTCCCGGCCGTGACATAGTTGTCTTGAAGTCCACCAGTCCCAGCGTAATAGGAGCAACCCCGATCTTCCTCGACTCCTTCTCTGTACTACTGAGGATACACAGCCCTGCAAGCATGTTGATATATGGCCATCTGTACGTATCACCACCCACTCGGCCGGTGGCCTTCCCAAGTAGGACTGCCGGGGGACCGCCGAGGAAATCGGGGGCGCGTTATGCATTTCTGTGATATAGATGGCGATGCCCAGGAGACTGCCTCCCGGGTATCCGATCCCGGCAAGCGACAGGTGGCTATCCTAAGCAGGGTTGACGCGCCGTGTCATCCCTCAGGGATGCGGCCGGTCTGGTTCGAGCGAACCGACGGCCCTTGTCAAGCCGGCTCCCGCAGGATAGTCTGCCGTCATAGTCGATACTGCCCAGACCGTCCGCCAAGAGTGATGTTATGCCGAACAAGGCGATCAACCCGACCGGGAATGGCGGCCGCTGCCGCTCATGGAAAGGAAGCGCCATGCGACGGCTTCTCGTCGTACTTGCAGTTTCGGTTGCCGCCCTATTGGGGGCATCTGCTGTCTCCGGACAGGAACCGCAGGGGGAATGGGCCATTCCGAAGGACCCCTCGAAGTTCCACCTCTTCGTCTGCCTGGGGCAGTCCAACATGGCCGGGGGCTTCAAGGAGAGCCATCTCTACAATGACGACGGCCAATACGACCCCGTCACCGATCCTGCGCCCCGCGTTCTTGTGTTCCGCAGCGGCGGCTGGAAGCCGGCTGCGCATCCCCTCATCAAGCACAACAAGGTCAGCTTCTCGCTGCCCATTCCCTTCGCGAAGAAGTACCTGGAGTTGCTGGGCGATCCTGAGGTGAAGGTGGGGCTGATCACCAGCGCCTACGGGGGCAAGCAGATCGGCTTCTTCGTCAAGGGCAACGCGATGTACCCCGGCGGACTGGCCAGGCACAAGCAGACGGGCGTCTTCAAGGGCGTGCTGTGGCACCAGGGCGAGTCCGACACCACCGGGTACGACCGGTTCCTCACGTACAAGGAGGATCTGCTGGGCATCGTCCGCTCCATCCGCTCGGACCTCGACATGCCCGAACTCCCCTTCGTCACGGGGCAGCTCTCCCGCATGGCGAGCAACACGCTGCCCAGGAAGGACGATCCCGCCGGCGAATTCTGCGGCACCATCACTCGCGCGCTGGCCGACATCGGCGATGACATCCCCAGGGCCGCCCACGTCCGCTCGACGGACTGCGGACTGTGCGTCGAACACGTCCGGCATCTCGTCGACGACAAGGGCAAGCCGACCGGCCAGACCATGAGGATGCCCGACAACACGATCCACTTCAACCGCTCGGGGCTGACCACCTTGGCCCACCGCTACGCCCGCGCCATCCTGGACTACCCCTCCTTCAAGAACGATCCGGTCCGCCTCCTGGGCGTTCCCGGACGCGTCCTCGACGCCTCCCTGGTCCGCGAAGTCTCCGACCTCTCCCGGGACAAGCTGACCTTCGCCGCCCAGGGGCTTCCCGACTGGCTGACCGTCAAGCCGGACGGCTCGGTCCGGGCAATGCCCCCCGCCATCGGCGAGTACAAGGGCTCGCTGACGGTCACCGACAGAAGCGGCCAGGTCGACCGGGTCGGCCTGGTCGTCCACGTCCAGGCAGCAGCCCCGCCCGAATTCAAAGCCGACGCCCTCGAGCGCCTTCCCGTCGTCCCCGGTCTGCCCTTCCGCGACGCTGTCCGCTACGGGTTCTACAAGACCGTGACCTCGGACCTGTTCGAGCCGAACAACGACCCGCTGACCTATTCCAAGGTCGACGGACCCGACTGGCTGGAGGTCTCCGCCGACGGGACGTTCTCCGGAACGCCCCCGGCATCCCAGGCCGGCAAGACCGTCACCTTCACGGTGAAGGTCGCCGACCCGGACGGATCGGACACGGCCCGGTACTCCATGAAGGTCCTCGAAAAGGGAACGATCTGGTACGACGGCTTCGATTACCTTCCCGACATCCGATGCCGGAACGTCGACAAGACCTACGCGCTGACCGCCCGCTCGCCGAAGGGCGTCTACTTCCCCGGCGTTCCCATCCGCGGCGGCAAGCAGAACATCTCGAATCTCCACGTCAGCTTCTCCGCTCCAGCCCAGAAGTTCGGCGCGGGGGAACTCAGGTCCTTCTCCACCCTTGTGGATGAGAAGCGCTTTTCGGGCAAGGCGGGCGCCTACCGGTTCCGCTTCCGCCAGTTCGGGATCGGCCAGTACGCCCACCTCTTCGTGTCCCTGTACGCAGTGAACTTCGGCCAGTCGCCGCAGGCAGTCGTGAGCGTCACAGCCGAGGACAGACTGTACGGTGTTCCAGCCCCGGTCGAGGCGAAGGGAGGCGCGCGGCTGCGCAAAGTCGCGGAGCGGAACTTCCGCGACACGAAGGAAGCGGGAGTGCGGGAGCTGGACTTCCAATACGACGGCACGGGTGATGTTCTGCTTGTATTCTCGGTCTCGGTGCCCAAAGAGGACCTCGCCAGGATCGAGACGGAGGATTTGAGCAGGTCCCAGAAGCGCAAGCGCCAGCGCGAGACCGGCGGAAACCCGCCGCCCGCCTTCAACCAGACCGGGGCGGACCTGGATGATTTCGGCATCGTCCGCCTGGCGGACTGAAGAGCCGGGCAGGCCCTTCGGGCCATCGGAGCCGACGGCATGGACAGCGCCGGTGCGTCGGCGGCGTGAAACGAACGTCATCGCCGGGATGCCTCGCGGCTGAAGCATGAACGGCTCTCCCCTCTTGCGGCGTCTTCTGCTTTGTCGATAATGGACTGGTCGAATTCTGCGTCGGTTTGGCCGAAACATGTTCAACCCGTAGGAGACACAGCATGCGCAGAGGTCAAAGGCTTGTGTGCTTGGTGGCTGCGGTGGCGACATTGGGCCTGGCCGCGAGCCAGGGGTGGCTGCTGGCTCAGGACGCCAAAGGCAAGATCGAGGCAGGCAAACCCTCATACCTGGCCAAGCCCAAAGAGTTCTGGAAGGACCGGGGCCGGATCGTCGGCCTCGCCCGGGGCGCGCCGGACTTCACGATCGTGGCACTGGACGCGTCCGGGAAGGAAGTCAAGTCAGGCAAGGTCCAGGCGGGCAAGGCAGACAGGAAGGTCTACGAGATCGAGTGGCTGGAGCCGGGCACGTACAGCCTGCGGGTCACGGCAGAGGGGTTCAATCCGTTGCAGTTGGACAGCCTCGAGGTGCGCCCCAATCAGGACGTTCGTATCGACCTGGAGTTCACCAGGTAGGCCTGGCTGTCTTCGTCGCCTTGGCCTGCTCACCAGTCAAGGCAGCAGCGTATTCGCCCAGAGGCATTCACATTGTGCCGGACCCCAGGACGATCATGCATCATACTTGTCCAAGGGCGAGACCGCACCCTTCCCGGCTGGACGGCCGAGCGGCGCCCCGGGATGGCGCCATGGAGCCAACCTTGTCGGGTGGGCCCCTGCCGGAAGGCCGAACAACGGCAACCGGGGCTGAAACGGTTCATGAAGCCTCTTTCCTCGAGTTCCCCCTACGGACACGAATCAAGGAGCATTGCGATGAAGAGCAAGTGGGCAACGATGGTGGCAGCCGCGGCGGTGTTGGGTCTGCTGGCGGGCGGGGCGTGGGCCAAGGACGTCGTCAAGGGCGCCGGTGACGACAAGTCGCCCGTGATCCAGATCAACGGAAAGAGCTACAGGCTCGTCCCGCTGGATCAGGAGAAGCCCGTCAAGGTGAAGGGCGAGAAGGACGCCGGCGAGCCGCGCAAGGAGGGCGAGGGCGTCAAAGTCAAGGGCGAGGGAGGCAAAGGTGAAATCGCCAAGGGCGAGAAGGACTTCAAGCGCGCCGGCGCTGGCTCGCTGGCGGGCAAGAAGGTGATCCTCCGCGTGGATGATCAGGAGTACGTGGCGATTATCGTCGCGGAGCTTACCGGCAAGGGGCAGGTCGAGAAGGGCAAGTTCGAAGGCGAGAAGCCCCCCATCAAGCACAAGCCGATCGACAAGGCGCCCCCGATCAAGGGCGGCGAGAAGGACAAGTAGCCCCAAGCAGTCCGTTGAAGAATGGGCTCCGTCGCGAGGGCGAGCCGCACGTCGATGAAGACGGCAGCATCGCCGGGCGGCCTCCCGGGCGGAACTGACAGCCGGCGCCGGCGGGCAATTGCGTCCTTGACCCCGCGCGGCGGGGGGATGTACCGTCTGGGCAGACGGGAGCCCCTGTGAACGAGACGATCCAACGCATCGAGGAGTACCTGGCCCAGACCGCCGGCCTGCTGGAGCGGCTGGACCGGGCCGCGGTCGCGCGAGCGGCCGAGCTGCTGCTGGAGTGCTACGAGCGACAAGGGCGGGTCTGGACGGCGGGCAACGGCGGGTCAGCCGCCACGGCCCAGCACTTCGCCTGCGACCTGGCCAAGTTCGTCGTCCCGCCGGGCCGGCGACCCTTCGACACCCGCTGCCTCACCGACAACGTCTCGCTCTACACCGCCTGGGCCAACGACGCCCCCCGCGAGGAGGCCTTTGCCAACCAGATGCGCGGGCTCATCCGCAGCCGCGACGTTCTCATCCTGGTCTCGGTGCACGGGGGCACGGGCTTCTCCGGCGACCTGGTCCAGGCCATGCGGTGCGCAGCCGAGGCGGGGGCGGCCACCATTTCGCTGGTCGGCTTCGACGGCGGCGTGCTGCACCGGGAGTCGACCTGTTCGATCCTCGTGCCGGTCGAGTCCACGCCGCAGACCGAGGGCACGCACCTGGTGATCGAGCACCTCCTGATGGACCTGATCCGCAGCCGCCTGGCCGCCAAGGAAGGCCCGTGATGGACGTCCTCTGCGTGGGACTGGCCGTCTGGGACATCAGCGCGTTCATCGACGCATACCCGGTCGAGAACACCAAGGTCGACACGCAGACGCTGCAAGAGTGCCCCGGCGGCCCGGCCGCCAACGCAGCCGGCCTGCTCGCCCGGTGGGGTGTGCCGGTCGCCCTGGCCGCAACGATCGGCCGCGACGACTACGCCGAACGCATCCTGGCTGAACTGGGCGCCGGCGGCGTCGACACGAGCCTGGTCCACTCCAGCTCCGTCGATCCGACGTCCGTCTCGGTGATCCTGGTCAACCAGCGCGCCGCCAGCCGCACGATCGTCAACCGCAGGGCGGCTTCGCCCGCGGACCCCTGCCGCATTCTCGCCCGCCCCGCCTGGGACCAGCCGCCCGGCGTGTTGCTGCTGGACAGCCACGAGCCGGCCGCCACGCGTGACGCCATGACGCTCTACCCCCATGCCCGCACCGTTCTCGACGCGGGCACCGCCCGCCCCGTGGCGGTCGAGCTGGCCCGGCAGGTGGACTACCTGGTCGCCTCGGAACGGTTCGCCATGCAGTTCGCCGGCGTGAGCGACTTGTGCGCAGCCGCCAACCGGGCCGCGGCCATGCGGGCCCTGTGGCAACTCAACCGGCGGTGCGTCGTCGTCACGCTGGGCGAGCGGGGCCTGCTCTACGGCACGGACGAGTCGTTCGAGTACCTGCCCGCGTTCGGCGTCGACTCGATCGACACGACGGCGGCCGGCGACCTCTTCCACGGCGCGTTCGCCTACGGGGTCCTCAAGGCGCTCCCGCTGGCGGAGGCCCTCCGGCTGGCGGCGGCGGCAGCGGCCTTGTCCACCACCGTGCGCGGCGGGTACGCGTCCATCCCCGCGCTGGCCCGCGCGCAGGAGTTGCAGGCCCATGGCGGATGAATCCATCTTCCGAGGCCGCCGACTGGCGATCGTCGGCAGCATCTGCCGCGACATCAGGATCGCCCCGCTTCATCCGGGCCCGCACCTGCTGGAAGACGGCGAGACGCCGACAGCGGGCATCGTCGAGACCGTGGGCGGCGGCGGGGCCAACTCCGCGCTGGCCGGCGCCGCCCTGGGCGCCGAGGTCCGCTTCGGCGGCAAGGTCGGCGACGACTCGCTGGGCACGCGGCTGGAGCAGGCCCTGATCGACCGCGGCGTGCGGACGTTCATCCGTCGCGAGGCCGGCCTGGCCAGCGGCAGCAGCGTCGTCCTCAGCTACGACAGCAGCAGCCGCCACTTCATCAGTTGCCAGCCGAACAACTACACGCTGTCGATGGGCGACGTGGACCCGGCCCTGCTGGACGGGGCGGACCATCTGCTGCGGGCCGACGTGTGGTTCTCCGAGCCCATGCTCGCCGGCGGCAACGAGGACCTGCTCCGCGCCGCCGGCGAGCGCGGGCTGGCCGTCTCGCTGGACATCAACTGGGACCCGCAGTGGGACCGCGCCGAGCCCGCCGTCGTCGCGCGGCGGCAGGAAGCCGTGCGGCGCCTCCTGCCGCTGGTGGACCTGGTGCACGGCAACGTGGGCGAGTTGAACCGGTTCGCCGGCTGCGAGGACCTGGAGGCGACGTTGCGGCGGCTTGCGGGCTGGGGCGCGGGCGCCGTCGTCGTGCACATGGGCGCCGCGGGCGCGGGCTACTTCCGCGAGGGCAAGCTGATCGTCTCGCCCGCCGCGCCCGTGGAACGCCATCAGAACACCGCCGGCACGGGCGACCTGCTGAGCGTCTGCATGATGCTCCTGCACGGGCGCGACGACGTCCCCCCGCACGACCGCCTGCGCCTGGCCAACACGATCGTGGCCCAGTACATCGAGGGCCGCCGCGACTTCTTCGCACCGCTGGCCTTCTGAGTCTCTGGCCGCCCCGCGGCCCAAGCGGTAGAATGCCCGGGCGAAGAAGGGCACGTCGCCGGCCGCGCAGTTGACAGTTCCGTCTTTACCCGGGACCGGACGCTCGGCCTGTCCGTCAACGGGTCCGCCCGCGACCGGAACGGTCGCGGCTTCAGGAAGACATCCAGGCAGGAGTGAGTGAATATGGTCATTCGAGGTTCCTTGGCGTTCATGTGTGTCGCAGCCTGTGCGATCGCGGCTGAGCCGGTGCCGCTGCAAGTCACCGAGGTGGCTCCGACACGGATGGAAGTCCGCGGGCGGGCGCTCTTCGCCGACTTCGGCAAGGCGGCGTACGGCAATCTCCAGGTCGCCTTTGCCGCCGACCCGCCGGCGGGCGAGTTGACCGTGCGCCTCGGGGAGAAGATCACCGAGCAAGGCGTCGTGGACCGCAAGCCGCCCGGCAGCGTCAACTACCGGGAGGTGAAACTGGCCGTCAGGCCCGGCCAGCGAACGTATCGTCTGGCGATTCCGTCCAAGCCCTTCCACAAGGGCAAGGCCTCCGTGAAGACCCCCCCTTCGATCGGGGAAGTGACCGTGTTCCGCTATGTCGAGATCGAAGGCGTAGCTCCGGCGAAGGACGCGCTGTCGCTGCGACAGTTGTTCGTCCACGCGCCGTTCGACGACGAGGCCTCCAGCTTCGAATCCTCCGACAAGACGCTGAACGCCGTCTGGGACCTGTGCAAGCACACGATGAAGGCGACGACGGCGTTCGGCGTGTACATCGACGGGGAACGCGAGCGGATCCCCTACGAGGCCGACGCGTACATCAACCAGCTTTCGCACTATGCCTGCGACCTCGACCCGCGCGTCGCGCGGGCCACCGTCGCCCACCTGCTGGCCCATCCGACCTGGCCGACCGAGTGGAGCCTGCACATGCCGATGATGGCGGCCGCCGATTACCTCGCGACCGGCGACGCGGCGCTCGCCCGAGAGCACTACCAGGCGCTGAAGAAGAAACTGTTGATGGACAAGGCGCGGGACGACGGCTTGCTGCGGGCCTCGGCGATCGTGGACTGGCCCGCCGCCGAACGCGACGGCTACAACGACGGGGTTGTCGATCCCAAACAGACCAAGCAGGTCGGCCCGATGATCAACACCGTCGTCAACGCGTTCTATTACCACGCGCTGAACCGGATGGCGCTCCTGGCGCGGGCGGTGGACAACGAAGACGACGCCCGCGATTCCGAGCGAAAGGCCGCCCAGGTCCGCGACTCGTTCAACCGCGTCTTCTTCGATGCCGCCCGCGGCCTGTACGTGGACGGCGAAGGAAGCAGGCACGCGTCGCTCCACGCGAACATGGTCGCGCTCGCCTTCGAGCTGGCGCCCCCGGAGCGAGTCGCGAAGGTCGCCGCCTTCGTCCGGTCGCGCGGGATGGCGTGCAGCGTGTACGGCGCGCAGTATCTGCTGGAGGGATTGTTCCTCGCCGGCGAGGATCGCTACGCCGTGGACCTGATGACGGCCAGGACAAAGCGAAGCTGGTGGCACATGATCGAGTCCGGCTCGACCATGACCTGGGAAGCCTGGGACGCCCAGTTCAAGAAGAACCTCACGTGGAACCACGCGTGGGGCGCCGTGCCGGCGAACATTCTCGCCCGCTTTGTCCTCGGCGTGCGTCCGGCGGCGCCGGGGTATTCGAAGATCACGATCGCGCCCCAGCCGGGCGGTCTGGCCTGGGTCCGCGGGAAGGTGCCGACGGCGGTTGGTCCGGTAGCGGTGAAGATCGAGAACGCCGCGACCTTCCGCATGGAGATCGAGTTGCCCGCGAAGGCTCGCGGCAGCGTTGCGCTGCCGATGCGCCAGCAGCGCCAGGTCCTGCTCGACGGCAAGCCCGAACAGGCGGTCGCCACGGACCGAACCTTGAACGTCGAGGTTCCGGCGGGGCGGCACGTCCTGGAATCCCGGTGACCCGAGTTCCTGCCGTGCGCCGATGCCGCCGGTTCGTCGCAATGGCAGCCGGCGGAGCAGGAGCGGCCGGCCGGCCGGCAGCGACGCCGACATCGAGTACGCCCGGTCGTTCAACCAAGGAAGAACCGCAGGAGAGTGACATGAACGCATCACGCGCCAAGCGAGCCGTCTGGGCCCTCTTGCTGTCACTGGGCATGCCCGTGGCGGGAACCGGTCCTGACGCGGTGGCGGCCGAAACAGAAAGCCCGATCGACTGGCCGGCTTTCATGGCCCGTCACGATATGCATTTCGACAAGTTGCCCGGCAAGTGGACCGAATCGCCCCACTTCGGCAACGCCGCGATCGGCTCGATGCTCTACCGGGACGGCAACACCGTCAGGCTCCAGGTCTTCCGCAACGACGTGCACGACCACCGGGACGACACGTGGGGATGGCCCGCCTACAGCCGCCCCCGCCTGCGGATCGGCCATTTCTCGCTCGAACCGGTCGGCAAGCTCACGGGGTGCCAATGGCGCAAGGACCTGTGGAACGCGGAGCTGACCGGGACGATCACGACCGACCGGGGCGAGATCAAGATCCGCCACTTCACCCACGCGGTCGACATGGCGATTGTCACCGAACTGTCGCCCTCCGCCGGCGAGCAGGGCTGCAAATGGACCTGGCACCCGCAGGAGGCCAAGACCTCGCGGCCGGGCTATCCGGCCAGGGAATCCGACATCGCCGCGTTCGCCAAGCGATACGGCAACCAGTACGCCCAGACGCTCAAGCTCTGGAAACCCAACCCCCCGGGCCGGCAGGAGGAGAAGGGCAAGGTCTCCGTGTGGGTCCAGGACCTCCTGGCCGGCGGGCAGTATGCGACGGCTTGGAGCGAGCAGACCCGCGACGCGACCCGCACGCACGTGGCCAGCATCGCCAACAGCTATCCCGAATCCACGGCCGCGACGACGGCTGCCGACGACGTGGCGCGCTGCCTGGGTCTCGACCGCGACCCATGGGTCCAAGCCCACCGCGACTGGTGGCACGCCTACTATCCCCGCAGCTTCGTCACGATCCCGGACAAAAGCCTCGAATCGCTCTACTGGCAGACGATCTACCGATTCGGCTGCACCAGCCGTGCGGGCCGGTATTTCGTCGACACGTCCGGCCTCTGGTTCCAGGGCGGACCATGGGCCTACACCACCACCAACTGGAACCTCCAGTCTGCCCACTGGCCGGTCTATGCCGCCAACCGGCTCGAGCAGGGCGAGGAACTCCTCAACCGGTTCCACCAGAACCGCGATGCCCTCGTCAAGGCGGTGCGTCCTGTCGAATGGCAGACGGACTCGGCCCTGCTGGCGCATGAAGTAGCCGGCGACATGGCCGGACACCGCGAGCAGGACATGAGATACTACGCCGAGGTCGGCAACCTCCCATGGACCCTCAACAACTGCTGGAGCCAATACCGCTACTCGATGGACGACGCCATGCTGCGCGAGAAGCTCTATCCTCTGCTTCGCCGCTCCATCAATCTCTACCTCCACATGGTCGAGGAGGGCCCCGACGGCAGACTCCATCTGCCGCCCACCTACTCCCCCGAGTCGGGGGTGTGGAAAGACTGCAATTTCGACCTGGCCCTCTTCAAGTGGGGCTGCCTCGTCCTGCTCAAGGCGAGCCATCGCCTCGGGATCGACGATCCGCTCATCCCGCGATGGAAGGAGGTCGTCCGGAAGCTCGTCGATTTCCCCGCCGACGAGAACGGCTTCTGCCTCGGAAGCGACAAGACGTCCTCGCCCCAGCACAGGCACTTGTCGAACCTCCTGATGATCTACCCGCTCTACGTCGTGAACATCGAGCAGAAGGGC
>Ga0116149_1000627_pt1 | contig 46342 bp, 36 predicted proteins | sample AD_UKC057_MetaG_FD_89787 | JGI IMG/M metagenome (GOLD analysis project Ga0116149, IMG submission 89787) | Active sludge microbial communities of municipal wastewater-treating anaerobic digesters from USA - AD_UKC057_MetaG | ecosystem: Engineered > Bioreactor > Anaerobic > Digestate | place: USA...
GATACAGGTCGGCAACAAGCTCAAAAAGGTAGACCCGGAATCCAAGAAGGCGGAGGAGCTCAAGGAGAAGATTGAAACGTCGCGGATGACCATACGCAAGACGATCAGGAACCTCGAGATCAATGATAACGAGGTGAACAAGCTTTCCGTCAAGATAAAGTCGATGGTCGCCAGGATACAGGAAACCTATGAGTTTTTCACCGAGATGGAAAACAAGTACCTCAAGGACCTCAAGGACCTCAAGCACCTCGCGCGCAAACTGGAAAAGGGAGAAACGATAACCAAGATAGTACGCGAGCTCGGGCTGAAGAACAAGGACGAGCTGCTCGACGTCATCAAGAACGTCAGGAACAACGAGCGCAAGATACGGAGAATAGAGCAGGAAGCGGGGGCCACGGCCGATGACATCATGGCCTGGGGCCAGCAGATTACCACGGGCCAGAAAAAGATTTCTATCGCCAAGAAGGAGTTGATTAACGCGAACCTCCGTCTCGTGGTTTCCATCGCGAAGAAATACGCGAACCGGGGCATGCATTTTTTTGATCTTATTCAGGAAGGTAACATAGGCCTCATCAAGGCCGTAGACAAGTTTGAATATAAGAAAGGATACAAGTTTTCCACGTACGCAACCTGGTGGATACGCCAGGCCATAACACGGGCGATTTCCGACCAGGCGCGGACCATCCGGGTTCCGGTCCACATGATCGAGCAGATCAACAAGGTTATGCGCGAGACCAGGCTGTTCCAGCAGGAGTTTGGCCGCGAGCCGAGCCCCGAGGAGCTGTCTGACCGCCTCGGGTGGGTCGTCGGCAAGGTCAAGGCGGTAAAAAACGTCGCACGCGAGCCGATATCCCTGGAGACGCCGGTCGGCGAAGAAGAGGACTCCCTCCTGGGCGATTTCATCGAGGACAAGGAGGTCGATTCGCCGGCCAACACGGCCGCCTACCGGCTCCTTTCGGAGCAGATAAACACCGTCCTCTCGACGCTGCCCGCGCGCGAACAGAAGGTCATCCGGATGAGGTTCGGTCTCGATGACGGATACTCGCACACCCTCGAGGAAGTCGGCTATGTCTTCAAGGTCACCCGGGAGCGGATCAGGCAGATCGAGGCGAAGGCGCTGCGACGGCTCCGCCATCCCACCCGCGCGCGCAAGCTGAAGGATTATCTGGATCATATGTAAGAGGCGGGCGTTGCTGCCGGATCTGACACTGACAGCCCGGTATAACGCGAGTACGTGATGGACCAGATCAAGAAAGTGGCCATTATCGGTGCGGGATCATGGGGCACCGCAGTGGCGAAAGACATTGCGGAATCCAAGCCGCACATATCCGTGCAAATGTGGGCGTACGAAAAATCGGTCGTTTCGTCCATTAACGAAACATGCGAGAATGCAGATTTCCTGCCGGGGATCAAACTCCCTCCGAACATAACCGCCACGAACAGCATGAAAGAAGCGGTGGATGATGCGCAGGCGGTCATTCTCGCGCCTCCCTCGAAAGTCGTGTATGACATTTCCCAGAAGCTTGCAGGTCTCATAAGCGGCGACGTTGCCGTCGGCTTCCTCACCAAGGGTTTCTGCAAGATACAGAACGAAGTCCTGACCATATCCCAGGCGATCGAGCGGGCAATCCCGGTCCTTGCCGGGAAAGTCGTCGCCATTTCCGGCCCGAGCCACGCCGAGGAGGTTTCGCGCCGTTTCCATACCTGCCTGAACGTGGGCGGACAGTACGCCGAAACCCGGGCCGCCATGGCCCGTCTTCTGGACTCCGAATACGTCCAGTGCCGGGAAACGGAGGACATACGCGCGGTCGAGGTGGGCGGCACGCTTAAGAACCCGGCCGCTATCGCGGCCGGGATGATCAGCGCCCTGCCGCGGTGCGGTGACAACCTGTCAGGGGCCCTTATCTCGGAGGCGCTCCTCGAGATGATCAGGCTCGGCGAGCTGTTCGGCATAAAACCGGAGCGCATGATGGACATCTCGGGCCTGGGCGACCTGGTCGCTACCGCTCTGAGCGTGCATAGCCGCAACCGGCGTTTCGGGAGCGACATCGCCGGCCAGATCATGAAGAAGGGCTCGACGCTCAACCTGATGGACCGTATCATTCTGCGCCTCAGGCCGGAGAGCGTGATCGAGCGGATGAGCGAGAAGTTGCACTACCTCGCGGAGGGAGCGTATGCCATCGAGCCGCTGATAGAGCTCGCCGAAGCGAAAGGCGTGTCGATCCCGGTCTATCGTTCCCTGTACGAGGTGCTCCTCAACAAGAAGGACCCGTCCCTGCTGGTCGAGACGATTAAAAATCCTGACAGGTTCGATGAGCTGTATTTCAGCACGAAGATACAGATAACCAGCAGGAAGAAAGGGCTGGAAAAGATAAGAGGCAGGGCATTCCGGGAGCTAATCACCGCGCGTACCACAGAGGAGCTCCAGTTCCGGGAGAAGAACAGGCTGGAGGCGAAATCACCGGACGAAATCATGAAGCTCCTCAGGGCGGACCGGGACGCCGCCGGCAGGGGACGCATGGGGCAGGCTGAATTGCGGTTGATCGACGGGATCTCCCGCGACAACTATAACGACACTATCGGCGGGCTCGCAGGGATATACGCGGGCGAAGTAACCGATAACTATTCCACGGTATTCAAGTGGGCATGCTTCCTGTTAATTGGTTTTATAGAATTCCTGAATCTGTTCATCCAGAGGCGGGGAAAGATTACCCTGTCGGGAAGGCTTGACGAGATACGCAAGGCAGGCAAACAGGCCACGGTGATCTATGTGTCAGGTCACACTACGCCGTTCGATTCCCTCATTGCGGCCCTGACGATTTTCAGGAAAGGCATGCCGTTTCCGAGGTTTTTTATCAGCTCGGAGGCGGCCTCATCGATGAGCGCACGTGTACTGAAAATGTGCGGCGGCTTTGTCGTCGATACTTCACGGCTCGGGAACCCGGTGTACCGTGAGGTCATCCGCCAGTACATCTCGATAATAGCCGGCCACGGGGTGCCGCTCCTCTACGTCATTGACAGGTCGACCGGCGGGGACGAGTTCTTTTCCGCTGTTAAGGATTCGGTCTACAAGCACGGGGTTGAGCTCGCGATCGTTCCGGTGGAGCTTTCCTATCTCCGGAAACCGGCCGTTCTCGGCCTCGGCATCTCGGGAGTGAGCGGCATCCTTGCGAACGTGGTGCACCTGAATTTTTCGCGCCCGATCTATGTTTCGGAATACACGCGGGTGCCGCACATGATCGAGGGACTCCCCGGCATTATCGCGGGGATATGGGAAAAGGAGAAAAAAATATTTCCCCACTACGTGCTCTGCAAGATCCTCAGGGACAGGGGGTATTCGGTACGGCAGGGCGATCTTCTCGGCCTGGTTAAAAACTACCTCAACCGGTCAGCGCGGAGCTATGATTACAGCCCATCAAAGCTGACCCGGAAAGGCCTCCGGTTCCTTGAAAACAACGCTATTATACGGGTCGAGAACGGACAGATAACCGTCATAGATAAAGAATTGCTTTCCTATTATGCGGACGGGATTTCCTGACCGCCCGGGCCCGCACTTATACCCTGAACAGGTGCTCAAACGTGCCGAAGAGCACGTTTACCAGCTGCGCGCGTCCCTCCAGCGATCCGGACATCCCGTACAGCGCGCTGCTTTTCGGCTTTGTTCCGGCCGCGGACTTCGCGTAGCTGACGCCCGCACGGAGATCTTCGACCAGCAGGTCGGCAATGCCTGGCACCAGCGTCTGCGGTACCGTGATGCAGAAGTGGATTCCCGCCGGGTTTTGCAGGCCGTTGAAGCGCCAGCCCTTTGAGCTCAGGTAATCGTTGACATGGAAAATGTCGACCTGCTCCGAACGCATGCTTATGATGAATGTAGCTTTGCCGACAACCTGGATCTCCGGGATCGTCGCCAGGCCTTTTTTGATCTGGTCGGATATTTCCATGATGGCGCGTGCGGCCTCCAGGTATCCCTCCTGCCCGAGTGAGACCATCGTCGCCCAGGTCGAGGCGCTCAGGCCCCCGGAACGGCTCCCGGTCATAGACGGAGAGGCGTAGATGCCTCCCGGCCAGTGTGCCATCTGGAAGAACTGGTACCGTCGCAGCTTCAGGTTGCGGTACAGTACGACCGAGTTTCCCTTGAGCCCGTACCCGAACTTATGGGTATCCGCGGACATGGAGGTCAGGCCCGGCAGACGGAAGTCGAAAACCGGCACATCGTACCCCAGCTTTTCTATCCAGGGGAGGATGAATCCGCCGAGGCAACCGTCGATGTGGAAACCGAGGTCGTGCTCCAGCGCGATTTCCGACAGCTGCTCCATGGGATCAACCAGCCCGTACGGATAATTGCCGGCGCTGGCTACGATCGCGACCGTGTTTTTATTGATAAGCTTTTTCACCTCACCGGGTATGACCAGGTAATCGTCATCGTTGACCGGGGCGAGGACCATCTTTATCCCGAAATATTCGCCTGCCTTATGGAATGCCGGGTGCGCGGTGATGGGGAGTATGATCTCGGGCTCGGTGATCTTTTTTTCAATGCGGGCCCGGTCGCGGTAGACTTTCATGGGCATCATGATGCTCTCGCTGCCACCGAAGGTAACGGTTCCGCAGACCTCATCCTCGGGTTTTAACGCCCGGGGCGCATCGCCGTGCAGCATGGCCGCGGTCATCGCGACTACCTCGCTCTCGAATTTCGACATGCTCGGGCAGAGGTCCACCTGGAGTACGTTAACATGCGAGAAGAGCGAGAAAATCCTGTTGAGAAAGGCGCGGTGCTCGGCGCCGGCATGGTAGAACGTGCCGGATACCTTGCCGTTCTGCCATTTGGCATTTTCCTCTTCAGACATGGTCGAAAGCTCCCTGAATATATCCTCCCGGTCCCTGCCTGTGTCGGGAATACGGTCGTAGCTGGCGAAGCGTCCCTTGTAGGGCTTGAAGGGGTCAACGAATGAGTTTTTGTTTTCTGACATGTCTGAACCTCGTTCTGGATGATTATTTTCTGTTGAGAGCGGTGAATATTTTCTTGTTGCGGGTGAACAACTCCCTGAACTGGGTATAGAGTGCATCATACACCGGTCGCGTCGATGCGTCCGGCGTGTAGGTCTTCGAGATTTTCACCAGGTCCGGGAACTCCTCGTAACTCCGCAATCCCAATTTATTGAGCGCGAGGAGGGCCGACCCACGGAGCGTCGTATGTGTAGGGTCTTCAACCACGTTAATAGGCACGCCAAGAATGTCAGCGTGGATCTGGGCCCAGAGTGCGGAGAGGGCGCCTCCGCCGGCGAACCGGAACGAAGGGAAGGTGCGGCCGGTTAATTTCTCCGCATAGTGGAGCGTCCACCGGCTGTTGTACGCAAGCCCTTCCATGACGGCTCTCGTCATGTGCCCCCTGGTTGAGCTGAGGGACATGTTGAAAAAGCCGCCGCGAATGTCGCCGTTCTCTTCGGGGCAAATGGTGCCGTTCAGCCACGGCATGAATATGATGCCATCGCAGCCGGGCGGCGCTCCCGCGGAAATGGCATTGGCCTTTACGAACGCGTCATAGGGCATGGCCCCGGTGGCAAACTCGTCTTCGGCATACACGATGTTTTTGAGAAAGAACTCGAGCGCCTTCCCGCCGGTCCCCTGTTCCGCAAAAAGAAGATAACGGTCCCTGATGCCGCTCGGCATGGTGGTCATGGTGTGGAACAGGTCGGTTTTCTTGAAGGGGAGATGGCAGGTCAGCACGAGCGAGGTCCCGATGTAAATGATCCCGTCGAAATCCTGGATGGCGCCGGATCCGATAGCGGAGGCATTGGTGTCATACAGCCCGGCGATGACCGGGGTCGAGGGGGAGAGGCCGAGCTCTGCGGCGACCGAAGGAAGCAGGGGCCCGATCTCCGATCTGTTCGGGAGCAGGTCGGGGAACTTTTCTCGGGGCAGGCCCGCCAGCCGGAGGAGCCGGTCATCATATGAGGTACAGCCCCACTTCCGGGCGTCAACGAGGAGCATGGTAATCATGCTCTCCTGGGTAGCTGCAATCTTCCCGGTAAGGCGCAGGTTGAGATAATCTATCGGTTCAAGGAACGTATGCGTTTTGCGGTAAATATCCGGCCGCTCGTGCTTGATAAAAAGGATGTGGCCAATATCGTCCACGCCCGAATGAGTCGGCGCCATCCCGGTAAGCCTGACCCATTGTAGAAGCTTCCGTATCCCATAACCCTGTATGGAGGGGAAGCCCCGTATGATTTCACGGTTATACTGGCCGCCGCGCGTGTCCAGCCAGTGCACGGCATTCATCAGGTGTTCGCCGTTGTCATCGACCGGCACAACGACAGAGAACTGCGATGTGCAGATGATCGCCACGATGGCTTCAGGCGAAACCCCCGAGTCGGCCAGGGCTTTTTTCGCTGTTCGCAGCACACCCGTCCACCATGCCCCGGGGTCCTGCTCTGCCCCGCCGTTCGGGAGGAGATTGATCGGCACGCGCTCGGCGGCGCTGGCAATGACCCGCCCGGTATCGGAAATGACCGCGGACTTGGGCCCGCCGCTGCCCAGGTCTATAGCAAGGACATGGGGACCGGAAAGGGTACGGTTGTCGCTCTGGCCGGATGATATAGTCATGATGGATCACCTGTTCCCGAATATCGTTGCCAGATGACGGCACGCTTCCCCGGCTGTATGCGCTATGTAGACCGGCCCGCCGGCACGTGAGGCTTCACGCGAGCGCGCGAACTCGGCGCTCCATCCGCCCGCGAAAGTGCAGCAGATGAGGGGCCTGTCGTACATGCTTGCATAAGCGAGCTCTGACAGGGTCCCGTAACTGCCGCCGATAGCGACGACAGCGTCCGCCGAGAGGATGTTGACCGCGTTGCGCGCGAAGCCGAGACCGGTCGGTATCACGATCGAACAGTAACGGTTCGAAGAATCGAGGCTCTCACCGGGAAGGATGCCGATGACGATACCGCCGGCTTCAGCCGCCCCGCGCGAAGCGGCTTCCATGACACCCCCGCGCCCGCCGGTTATAAGCACGTGGCCCTGCTCCGCGATGAAGCGCCCGATGGCGACTGCACCCGGCAGAATGGGAGATTCGTCCGATGAACCTATCACCGCGATCTGGTTTTTTCTCGTCAAGGGGTTCCCCCGGGAGCGCTCACAGCTTTTCCAGGTACAGGAAAAGCGACTGGGGCGACTCGATCTCGGTCTGTTCGACTTTATACGGTATGCTGTTCCCGTGAAATTCGATGTTGATTTTGTTACGCTTCAGGTCAAGGCTGTTCCTTGTGTCCTCCCCGTATGCAACGAGGTAGCTTGAAAGGGAAATGGTAAAGATATGGACCGAATCGGGATACTTCGACTTGAGGGTGGAAACAATGAACCTGGAAAATTCAGTGAGTGTATATATTCCGGCATGTCTGAATGATCCGCGGGGGATCCTCAGCTGGTATTGATCGATGACCAGGGATCCGCCGTCCATGGATCTGTAAAGGTTAGAGATCTCAGTGGATATGTTGTTGATGTAGATCAACATTATCGGTGACCGCGGCTCCATGTTGCGCTCGTAAATTGACTTCATGAGAGCGGCACAGTAATCGAACAGCTCCGTGCTGAAGATAGGGGTCGAGGAGACGGATGCCACCACGATCGATTCACCGGCAACGGCCATCTTCCTGATGATCATTGAAAATGACTGTCCTCCCTTGTCCCCGATACGTACCCGTGACGTACCGTCGTCCAGCAGGGAGGCGTATTCTCGGGTGATAAGCTCCGGCATGGCCGCGAGAAGAAGGCGGTCGCCGGCAAATACGACGGGGAACGGTCCCTCAGGCTTCATCAGGAAGAGCGCGGTGAGGTTCGCGCTGTTATGGGTGTTGTGGTGATGGAGAAGGCCCTTAATGAAGCCCTTCGAGTGGCTGGATACGTATTTTTGCTCGATCAGGTTGTAGCGTTTAAGGAGCTTTTTATACGCATCCCTGGTTTTGGCGGCGGGGAGAGCGCCGTCGGAGCTCGACTTGATCGTTTCCCTGATCTGCTCCATGAGAGCGGATATATCGCTTTCGCTCATGCCGTTCCTATCCCATTTCCCGAATCATCAATACATACCGGTTATGTTTTTTCAACAACTAAATTTGCCGGACGTCATTCTCCAGCACCCTGCCGCCGTGCATATCCTGCGGCGTAACCGAGGGCGGTCCGGTACAGCCGAAAAGACCCGGTGAAGAAAAAGAGCGAGCGTCCGGATGCCATCCCGTCCAGTTGCCGCCTGAGTGCAGATTCATCGTTTTCGATGATCGAGGTGAACATCGGGGCAAACGGCGTACCTGACGGACGGAAACACCGGTCGTCGTCGAGAATGTAATAGACAAGGCTGAGGCCCGGGCGCCCGGCCGGCACCGAGAGTATCCCTTCGATGTCCTTGTCTTTCATGAGGCTCAAGACAAGGGTGATGTCACGATCCGGATATTTTTTCCCGACCAGTTTTATCATTTCTGAAAATGCAGCAACGTTATGAGCCGGATCGAAAAGGATCGCCGGGTGTTCGGACAGTATCTCGAAACGGCCGGGGATCTTCAGGTTGGCAAGCCCTGTGCGGACGGATTCCGCGGCGAGCAAGGGAAAGGCACCGGTCATGGACAGTACGGCTGTGACAGCGAGCGCGCTATTGGCGACCTGACGGTCAAGAGGGTGGTGTATCACGATCCCGGGGACCGAAGGAAGGGGGATCGTAACGGGCAGGTAGTCATACCGGAACCCGCTGCCCTGTTCGGTGACGTGCTCGGCCTTGAAATCCCGGCCTATCCGGTAGAGCGGGGCGTGCATGCTGTCCGCCCGCTCCTGTAAAATGGATGCTATGCTCGGGACCGTGTTCGATGTAATAACAGGTGTGTCTTTTTTTATGATGCCGGCTTTTTCGGCGGCAATGGCCTCAACTGTCGGCCCGAGGACATGCGCGTGGTCCATGGAGATGTCCGTTATGACCGAACAGAGCGGAGAGATCACGTTAGTCGAGTCAAGCCTGCCTCCCAGACCAGTCTCGATGATGGCGACATCGACGTGCGAGTCCGCGAAATAACGGAACGCTATGACGGTAAGTATGTCGAAATAGGTCGCACGGGGGGCGTGGGACGGCCAATCGTTTCCTATGATGTCATCGGCATATTGCTCGAGCACGGCTTCCGGGATATGCCTGCTGCCGATGGATATCCGCTCGTTCACCTCGAGGAGATGGGGCGAGGTATACAGACCGGCGGCGTAACCTGCGCAATTGAATATTGCCTGGATCATATGGGCGACCGAGCCCTTACCGTTGGTGCCGGCGACATGTATCGTTGTCAGCGTGCGGTGCGGGTTGCCGAAACGGTCGAGGACGCGAAGGACGTGGTCCGGCGTGTAATCACTGATATCGGATCGTTGTTCGTTGTTGATGAACCTGTCAAGCTTTTCAAGCATCGGCCGGGATACCGAGGTGGGAAAAGATCGCATGGCGCATGGTTTCTACCGGCGCGGTCAGCCCGGTCCAGAGCTCGAACTGCAGGACGCCCTGGTGCAGGAGCATCTCAATGCCGTGGACTACGACGCACCCGCGTGAGCGTGCCGCTGCGAGGAGCCTGGTCTCGTGGGGTGCGTACACGATATCGAACACTACATGGCGCGCCAAGAGCAGGTCGTCTGGCATGGGGATGCCGTCTTCATGCGGCGTCATGCCGACCGGCGTCGTATTGATGATGATGTCGACAGTCTCCATGAGCCCGCATTCAAGAGCATTCAGCTCCACCGGGCGGGCAGGCTCTGCAGGGCGCAGGGCCGCGGCAAGGCCCCGGATTCTCTCCCCGTTCCGGCCGGTTATTATGATTCTGGCGCCGCGCGCGGCAAGGGTCGCAGCGATGGCCCGGGCCGATCCGCCGTTGCCGATGACCAGGCAGGTCGAACCGTCGATCCTGACGCCTGCCCGCTCGAGAGCGGCCGCGGCTCCGCGGCCGTCGGTATTATGGCCTATCAGGGAGCCGCCGCTGTTGACCAGCGTATTAATCGAGCCGATATCAGAGGCCAGGGTATCAACGGAGTCGGCATGGCGAAGAGCCTCGACCTTAAAGGGTATGGTGATACTGGCGCCGCGAATCCCAAGCTCGCGCATGGAGCGCATGGCCCCCTCTATGGAGGACGGTTCGAACGCAAGGTACACGGCGTTCAACCCGGTCTCGCGGAAAGCCGCATTATGCATGACCGGGGATACGCTGTGGCTGACCGGACTGCCGAATACGCAGTACAGGTCAGTCGAAGAATTAATTCCCTGTGTACCCACCGTCCCGATATGGGGCACTGCTTTTGATTTTGTCAATTGTTTTAAAGGAAATATACCACAGAGTCGCAGAGACACAGCGGGCAGGAGAAAAACCAATTATTTTCACAGAGGTTGCAGGAACATGGCAGAGGGAACAAAGGAAAGAGGGGTTGGCTTAATACTTTAAACAGATTCATGGAGATGGCCACAATAAATCCGAAAAACAGTGATTTGCTCTTCATCTTGAATTAACAGCCGACCCCCTGTGACTCTGTGGTGAAAAGAATCCTCATGTGAGACGCAGGATAAAATAGAAGAGTATCAGCAGGATGAAATTAACGTCCACCAGGAGCTCGTACTTGAGGGCTATGAGGTAGTTCAGCCGGTTTATGACCGACATGAGCAGGAGAAAGTAGACGATGTTCAGGACCGGGAGCAGGTACAGGGGCGATGCTGTCAGGACCGTAATAACCGAAAAGACGAGGACCCCGAGCGCCCCGGCGGTAGTGGATACGGTCCTGGTGTTAGCGGTGCCGATCCATATCGGCAGGGTCTCGCGCCCGAGTATTAGGTCCCCCTGGTATGCGATCAGGTCAAGAATCGCGGTGCGAAGGAAAATCAGGCCAAACACGAGGAAGGAGAGCGCGGCAGGGGCTGCGCTGCCGGTCGCAAGGGCGATCTGCGGAAGCAGGACCGTTACGATGATCCAGCCGAAGCATGTTACGAGTTTGGAGTTGTAGAGCCTCCTGATTATACCGGCTTTCATTTTTTTTACCATCAGCTTAACGGGAGCCGTTGAATAAATAAACCCCATGAGGTAGGAGCCGGTAATGACCATGGTCGGAACAGTTCCATAGCGCAGCGATATGATGATCGAGACCGCCATCGATATGATCGATGCGATAAGGAGGGGTAATCCGAATCTGCGGTAGATCCTGTACTTGTAGGGATTGCTGAGCTTGAGGAACTTCTTCTCAAAGTAGTTGTTTGTCGAGTATATTGAAAAAATATAGAGCAGGGAGACGGCCGCCAGGGCATGATCATCGGGCAGGCCGGTGTAGAGCATGGTAAAAAGCGTAATGAAATAGGCCGCGATAGCAGACAGGATATTCGTCCTGACGATGAATTCAAGCATGAACAGGGCGGCCCTGACGAAGATATTGCTCCTCATGTACTTGATGGTGTAGATCTTCTCCAGTATATTATTGATGATCCAACCGGGCGTCGATGTGCCGGCGGTAACCAGGACGTTGCGGGAACCGGAGAAATCCTTTTCCTGGAGCTCGTCCTCCGTCTCGATGTGGAAGGTGGCAATGCCGCTGTCCCTGCCGATCTGGGCGAGCCGCCTTGTGTTGGCCGAGTTCTTCCCGCCGACTACGACCAGCGTATCGGTGCCCGCGGTTATCCCGACGACGACATCTTCCTGGCGAAGGCGCGTCGAATCGCAGATGGTATCGAATACGGTGACGTTTTTCAGCGTGGACTGGACGCGGCTCACGATCCTCTTGTAGAGCTCGCGGTCGAAGGTCGTCTGTGAAACCAGGATGTAGCTGTCCGCCGGGGGGATCGAGTCGGTCTCCGGGAGGTCGGAGATCACCGAAACGCCGTGTGCGGCATAGCTCATGAGCCCGATGACCTCCGCATGGTCCCTGTCCCCGGTGATAATGGTGTGGCTGCCGCCGGCAGAATGTTTCTTGATGATCGACTGCACGCGGGCGACGCGCGGGCAGGTGAGATTGATGACGCGAGAGGCGCACTGTTTCACCATGCGCAGTTCGTCCACGGGGATCCCGTGCGTGCGGATGGCGATGCGCCGGTTGGCAATAGCATCAAGTGAATTGATCGTGCTGAGCCCCCTCCCGTGGAGGACGTCAACGGTCTGCGGGTTGTGGATCAGCGGCCCGTACACGTACAGGTTTTCGTCAGTTGAATTGATCTCGGAAATGATGCGGAGTACGGCGTTCCTGACCCCCATGCAAAATCCGGAATGTCTGGCAAGGGTGATCTTCATGGGCTGCGCCGGGTCACTGGACGGGGAGTATCTTGTCCATGGGATGGTCGGAAGCCGGCGATGGCGCCGATGCATCTGCCGGGGAAAACTCTAACCGGGGAGCGACCAGGGTGCCCTTGATGGGAATAACCAGCTGGTTGCGATCGTTGATATACTTTGATGCGAAATCGCGGTAATTGTCAAGCAGCGCGGTGTCCGCGTTCATGGTCAGCTTGATATCGAGGCGCGAGCTCCAGAATATCTTCGACATTTCAATGGACCCGGTTATGGTCCCGTTGAGGTCTTTACCGAATATCCGTATATTTTTCAAGAGGATTTTTCTCCCGGATATTTCCGCCTCAGCCTTGACCGAGTTTATCTTGATCGGGGGCAGGGTGAGGGGGAGCCCGCCCATGGTATCGGGAAGCGTAAACTGGCCGATATTGATGGATGCATTCTCAATGAAGAAGTTTATGTCCCCGTCCTGGGGGAGGTCGTTAAACGATTTGTAATCGATATCTATGTTTCCCTGCATGTTGAAGTTGATCTTCGAGCTTTCAGACTGGTACTTGAAGCCGGTCATCTCGAACGATCCGTCGATGTCCTTCTTGAAAAGAAAGTCAAGGAACGAGATATTGATGTCCGCGCTCCGGATCGACAGCTCACCCCCGCTGCGGAGCACCATATAGATGTTGTTGAGTACGGTCACCCGAATGAGGCTGAAGTCGATCTCGCTGATGTAAATGGTCCTGAAAAGCGTTTTTTCCAGGTCCTTCATCTTTTTCCTTATCAGCATGTCATAGGGGAACGTGAAAACGAGGAACACCAGGGTCATGACAACGGCAGCGGCCACGTAGGTTTTCGCGTACGGGAGCTTGAGGGCCTCCTTGATCCTGGGCCAAAGGGCCTTGACATTCAGCAGGCTCTTAAGGTTCGTGAGTATGATATTTTTAATGCTCGAGATATCCATCGGTGCTCCGCAACTGTCATTGTGATGTAATACTGTTGAATGTCATGGTCGCATCGTATGTGTTGCGGCCCTTGATCGTCTGGTTGATCCTCAGGTAGCTGATCTGGATCAGCATCCCCGAGTTTTCCATCTTGTAGATGAAGTTCAGTATCGAATTGATGTCCAGGCCCTCGAACCGCACGTCAGCCGATACCTTCTTGTATTTTCCCTGGGCCACCGTCGGCCGGTCTCTCGTGTACGTCTTGTTTTTGATAATGTTAAGGCTCTGGGCGTTCTCCTCGATAAGCGAGGTGATACCCCGGGTGTTGTTAAGCTGGGAGGAGTATTGCGAGTTTTTCTGCTTCAGCTCCTGGTACTGCTCGTACAGCTTGTCGAGCATGGTGAGGTTTGACATGTTTTGCTCGTACTCCTTGTTGATGCTGTCCCGGAGGTTCATGATCGGCGTGATGATCAGGAAATAGACGAGCAATATCCCGACAACGACGCCCAGAATCTGGATTAACCTTGTTTCCCTTTTGCTAAGTTCAATCATGCGGGCGCACCTTACTCTTTTTTCGCCGGCGGCGTAATCTTGTGTTTGATGGTCAGGGAGAACCTGACCTCGTTCTGGCGCGAATACTTGATGTTCAGCGTGACGTTCTCGAATTGCTTGCTTTTGATCAGGCTTTCCTTGAAGCCGTCGACTATCGCGCTGGTACCCGCGACACCCTCGATCATGACGATGCTCTCGTTGTAGACCAGGTTGTTCAGCACGAAATTGCTGTCGCCGGGAAACTGTGTGAGTATGTCCTTCATTATATCGAGAAACGATCCGCTGTCCGGTACGAGCTTGGAAACGGCTTCCAGCTCGGACTTTTCCTTCTTGATGAGCTTCCTGGCGTCACCGATCGGGTCGCTGCTCACGTTTCGTGTCTGGAAATAGCGGCCGAACTGCTCGACGAGAATAGCATTGTACTGACGGTTGGAGCGCGAGGTCAGAACCGCCGTCAGTATGAAGTTGATGACCAGGATGACGGTCGTAAGGATGGCGAACCCGCCGGAAAGGTAGTATATCTTCTTCGATTCGCTCGCGACGTCGGGTATGAATTCTCCTTTAAGAAAATTGATCGACGAACGGCGGCGGTTGATATAGGCGAGCACCGTACCGAACGCGATGGGAAACTGGGTCCGTATGTTCCGCTCCTTGTAGTCTTCCAGGAAGGGAAGGGCGTCTATCGGGACATCGAGCTCCGCTGAGAGGATCGAGCCAAGTCCAGTCAAGCTGGAACCGCCGCCTGATATAAGCGCACGGTTGAAGGTGATCTCGCCGCACTCGACCTGCATGGCCTTGCGTGTCAGCATGATCTGCTCGATGAGTCCCTCAACGGTCTCGCGCGCAGTGTCATATATCTTTCTCAGTTGCTGTCGGGTTAGGCCGAGCGATTTGTAATAGTCCCGCTGTACGTTGTTGTCGAGCGAGGTCAGGTCCAGGTTGAGGTTCTGGTAAAGACGTGCCGCTTCCGACGGCTTGATCTTGAAATAGGAGGCCATCATGCCGGTTATCCGGTTGATGCCCAGGGCGATGGAACGGGTGTAGAGCAGATTGTTGTTCTCGATGAAGTTTATTATGGTCTTGTTGTACCCGATGTCGATCTGGATGACCGCTTCGCTCTCGATCTTGTTGAAGTAGCGGTAACACTCGAACAGTGCGTTTGCTTCCATCCCCATCTTGAGAGGCTGGAGACCGGAGGCGTTCAGGAGCTGGATAAAATCGTGTATGACAGATTTGTGTGCGGCCGCGAGGAGGATGCGGCCCTCGTTTTCCCGCTTGCTCTTCAGCGACTGGAAGTCGAGGATCAGGTCTTCAAGCTTGAACGGGATGTTCTCCTCGGCCTCGTAGGGGATCGCGTCGGCGATTTTCTCAACGTCGTTGAACGGGAACGAGATGGTGCGTATGATCTCGTACTCCATGGGGAGATTCGTGATGACGCGGTAGCCGGAGAGGTCCTCCTCGATGAGGATTTTCTGAATGGCCGCTATCATGGAGGCGTTACGGTCCTCGGTGTCGAGGTCTATGTCCTCGTAGTTGAAAGCCTTGAGCTGGAAGTCCCTGAAGCCGGTCTTCACGGTCACGAGCTTAACGGCATACGTCCCGACGTCAATGGCAGCGATATTCTCGAACAAGGGAACCACCCCGCGGTATTATTCTTCGCACCAGTAATATAAATTCCGCATGTCGCGATTGTAATACGCCGTGATCCTGACCTGTGTGTTGGCCGAGTCGGCGGTCGCGACGATCTTGAAAATATGGGATTTCACGCTGAGCCGTTCAAGTATAGTAGTGTCGCTTATGAGGTCCTTGATCTCGTCGACAGACTTGAAGGGCTGTACCAGTCTCCTGTTAATGATCTCAGTCACAATATCAGGGGTCATTTTATCTGTCAACGCAGATAATACCCGGTACGAGGCAGTGTTTATGTTGATCTTGTTGAAATCGCTCAGGTAGTCGTTGCGGTCGCCGTAGGCGGTGAAGTAATCCGACAGCATCCTGCTCCGCTCCTTGCCGATCGCGGTCAGCTCCCTGTTCTTGCCGGCGTCCTCCGTGTTGGGCCCGCTTCCGCCGACGAGCTCGCGGATTTTGTCAAGGTCGAGGTCGATGCTTCCCTTGTTGTGTTCGACAAGATTCTGCTCGTTTTTTTCCGCCTCGGTGTTGCCGCCCCCCTTGCCGTAAAAGATAAGAGGCGTCATATCTTTTATAAGCATCAGCTCGTCGATGCTGTCCATCGCGTTGTTCTTGGCGGTATAGGGCGGGGTCTGCGACTGGTAAAAGTCCCCTCCCTCCGCGCCGTAGGGCAACCGGGAATCATCAACATCGACCCAATCACGAATGATGTCCGCGAAATCGATGGGCAGGCCCATATTCATTAGGAAGTTCTGGGTGAAATAATAGAATTTTGTACTAGATTCTGCCGTGAACTCGTTCGCCAGCACGCTCAGGTTGATCTTCGCGTTCTCGTCCGATATCTGTATTCTGAGGGAGCCGTCTTCGATCGGGAGGGTCGGGAAGCTGATTGCCCAGAGGTCGTTGTACGAGTCGATTTCCTTGTCTGTAGGCTTCCCGGTCAGCATCTCGGTCGTTACTCCCTTGAGGTCGGCATAGAGGATGAACTGTGCCATCTGGACGCCGGACTTGGCCAGGTAGCTCGCCTTGAGCTGGTTTTTCAGCTTTTGCCCGTACCCAATATTGACGTGCGCTACCGCGATGAATTCGCCAGCGATAGACACGAGCAGCGTGGTGAGTATCAGGACTATGATGAGGACGTAGCCGGACGACGAGCGGAGGAATCCCAGCACCCCGCGCTCGGCAAGGAGGTGTGCCCGCTCACGGTAATTCCTGATGAAGCGTTCCGGCAGTCCCATGTTACTTGAATTCCCGGATGTTGACGAGCGAGATGAATTCGAAGGTTTCCTCCTGCGCCTGGTAGTTCTTCACTACCAGGGTTGTTTTTACGGCCTTGGGGAAATTGTGGTTCTGGCGCGAGTCCCAGTTGCCGTCCCAGTCGTTTCCCCGGTTGAACTCGAACTTGAGGCTGACCACGTTGGGGAGGAGGATGTTCTCCGTGCCGCCCTCAAGCGGATCGTCTTCCCAATAATTGAACTTTTCACGTTTGATGAGATAGGAGAGCCCCTGCGTGTTCTTGTCCGTCCTGAGAAAATAGCCGACTTCCCGCACGTCGCTTGAGCGCACCGGCGTATTTGCGGTGCCGATAAAATTGTAATCGTTGTGGTTGACCGTGACGAAGTTAAGCCTGCTGTTGCTGCCGTCGGTCTCGCAGACAAAGGTGATGTTCTTGTTGGTGCGCACAAAATACGCGTTCGAGATGTCTCGGTCGATGCTCAGGAGCGCAAGGTTGACGTTCTCGTAAAACTCGGAGAGACCGGTCGAGCGTTTGATCGAATTGAAGATGGAGCGGTATGACGCATACGCCATAATGAGGATGATCGAGCCTATGGCGACCGCGACCATGATCTCGATAAGGGTGAACCCCGCATTCATGGGCGTTCTGCGGGGTACTCGGCCTGCTGGAGGCATCGTATGTGAGTGAAGTGCCGTCATTGTGTCTGGTAAATGTACGATATTCTATATTCGCGTTCTTTACCCCGCTCCTTCCAGGTGACGATGATCCTGGTAACGTTAGCACTCAGGGGGCCAAGATCGAGCATGGGGTGCTCGAATCGCGTCGTTACCCTGGATACCTTGAAGCCGTCGTATCCCTTTACGGGCTCGTCCTTGATATCTGTCCCGCGCATGTTTTTCAGTAAAAAATCGTTCATGCGGGTGCGGGCAATGAGCATGGCGTTGGTGTAATTTTTCATGCCTGATATGACATACACGCTCGAGGAGACGCCGGAGATGACGCTCAACAGGACGATCGAGAGGATGGCAAGCGCGATCAGTATCTCGACCAGAACGAATGCGTTATTCCGCTTCATAGGTTATCCATCCTTCAAGGACCCTGGGCTCTTTCATGTGCTTGTCGATCCTGACCGACCACTGCTGGTCGCCGTTGACCAGCACGTGGATAATGGCATTGTCGGAATATCCCTGGGGATAGAACGGGATCATCACGTTGCCGTTCCGAAGCTTTTCGCCGTTGGCGAGGATAACTTCCTCGATCTGGAAGGCTTCGGAGAATTGCTTGAATCTCAGGGACTTGAGCTTGCTGTCGACGAATTCCCCGTTCACGATGTTAAGCACCGAGATGCCGTTGCTGCGGTTGAAAACGTCGGTCTGTCCCAATGAGTCCTCCGGGTCCGGGCTCTGAAGGTGGATGGTCAGGTAGTTGGTCCGGTTGTGCAAAAACGCGTCATCGAAGGTCTTGACTATCATGCCGGTGCAAATCGCGAAGTTCTCGCGCTGGGAGCTGAACACGCGGGTGACGCGGGGCGCTGCGATCATGAAAAAGACCGCGACGATCGCGATGACGACCACGATCTCGACGAGCGTGAAACCCCGGTTATCCGGCGTCAGCTTTCTTCTGTTGAATTCGAGCGTTGTCCCCATCCCCTGAGCTTACTTTTTGGCTTCATCCTCATCCCAGCTCTTTATGTCTGCGTCAAAACCGTCGCCGCCTTCCTTGCCGTCTGCGCCGTAGCTCCAGATATCGTATTCATTATCATCATGGTCGCTGGGGTAGCGATATTGAAATTGATTGCCCCACGGGTCCTTTGTTTCTTTCTCTTTTAACAATTTATCTTCGACAAGGGCCTGCAGACCTTCATCCGTGGACGGGTAGTTGCCATGGGCATCTTTGTAAGCCTCCAGCGGCAGCGCAAACCTGGGTATTTGAATTTTTGCGGCATTCACATTTGCCTGCTTTCTTGCTTTAAACAATGTGGGGCCGACGAGTACGCCCATGAGCAGGGCAATGATCGATACGACTATCATGATCTCGATGAGCGTGAAGCCGTCCCTGGAACGCAGTGCTTCGCGAACGCGGCCGATGCATCCCACAAGTCTTTTACATATATTCATATCCTCCTCCTTAATGGTGTGATGTTTCATCATATGTGCTGTCCCTGCTATTGCAGCAGAAGGTTCATCTGTGTAATCGGGAGAATAACCGACATCACGATGAGGGCAATAACGAGTCCCATGACGATAATGATAATCGGCTCTATGAGGCTCGTCAGGCTCGTGACAGTGAGGTCGAGCTCCGTCTCGTATACGTTCCCTATGTTCGCAAGCATGGTGTCCAGGTTATCGCTCGCCTCACCCGCGGATATCATTCCCAGTACCAGCTTGGGCAGGAACTCGGATTTGCTGAGTGAATTCGACACGGAAGCGCCTTCCCTGATTTTTTTGGCCGCTTCCTCGATCTTCTCCTCGATGATGACGTTGCCGACTATCTTCTTTACGATTTCAAAAGACTTGATAAGGTCCACCTTGTTGCTCAGCAGCACGCCCAGGTTCTGGGTAAAGCGGAACACGATAAGACGCCGGTAGAGGTTGCTGATGAGCGGGATGGTCAGCTTGATCTCGTCGACCTTGCGGCGGCCGGCGGGCGTTTGTTTGTACCGGTGAAAGGCATAGATCAGCGCCATCACGAGCGCGAGCGGGATGTACCAGTAATGGGCCATGAAGGTGCTCAACCCGATAATCAGTTTTGTCACCAGGGGGAGGGCCTGGTCCTGCTCCTCGAACATGCCCGCGATGGTCGGGATGACGCTGGTCATGAGAAAGGCGGTAACCGCCATGGCGAAGAGGAGCATGAAGGCCGGGTAATACATCGCCGAGCGGATCTTGCTGGTCAGTATGTTCTGCTTTTCTTCAAGGTCCGCAAGACGGGCAATGACATGATCGAGAGAGCCCAGGCTTTCGCCCACGCGCACCATGCTGATGTACATGTCGGGGAAGATAGCCTTGTGCTGCGCCAGCGCGTTGGAAAAGGAGGAGCCCTGCTCGATTTTTTCCTTTATATCGGCTATGATGTTCCTGAACTGCTTGTTGTCTATCTGATCGACGATGTCGGTGATGGCCACCGGCAGGGGGAGCCCCGCTTTCAAAAGCGTTGCGAGCTGGCGGGAAAAGAGCCCCAGCTGTTTCGTGCCGAAGCGGAGGCTGAGGGTGGCCGCAATCTTTTCAGCGAGCGCCCTGAAGGAGGTTTTTCCGCCCGGAGCCTCCGGCGCGGTGGCGACTTCCTGCTTGACGAGCTTTACCAGGTAGAGCCCCTGGCCGCGCACCTTCTGACGGGCGCTGGCCTCCGAAGGGGCGTCGATATAGTCCGACACGGTTTTGCCGGTCCTGTCCAGCGCCTGGTATTGAAATATCATTACTCAGTTCTCCCGGGGAAAGTTCGTCCGCGCCGCTGTCAGCAGACGCGAACGACCTCCTCGATGGTCGTAATCCCCTGGATGGCTTTGTCGATGCCGTCCTGCATCAGGGTCTTCATTCCTTCTTCCTTGATAGCGTATTCCTTTATGAGGGGCGCTTCGCCGTGGCTCATGATCATCTTCCTGACGCCGGGCGTGAGCACCAGAAGCTCGAATATGCCAAGCCGCCCGGAGTAGCCGGTCTTGAGGCACTCATCGCAGCCCTTGCCCCGGTACAGCTTGCCGCCTTTCAGGTGCGAGGGCTTGATGCCGAGCTCGGTGAGGAACTTCGGCGAGGGTTTGTACGCCTCCTTGCATGACGGGCATATCTTGCGGACCAGACGTTGTGCGAGGTAGGCGTTAACCGACGACGTGATCAGGAAGGGCTCGATGCCCATGTCAATGAGACGCGTTATACCGCTGGCGGCGTCGTTGGTGTGAAGGGTCGAGAAGACCCTGTGGCCGGTCAGTGCCGCCTGCACGGCTATCTCGGCCGTCTCCAGGTCCCGGATCTCACCGACCATGACGATGTCCGGGTCCTGGCGGAGGATCGAGCGGAGGCCGCTGGCAAAGGTCAGATTGATGCCGGGCTTGACCTGCATCTGCCCGATCCCGGGAATCTGGTACTCGATCGGGTCCTCGACAGTCAGGATGTTCACGTCCTCTCCCTTCAGCTGCTGTAAAACGCTGTACAGGGTCGTTGATTTGCCGCTTCCCGTCGGACCGGTGACGAGCACGATGCCGTAGGTTTTCTTGATGAGCTTGTCGAATTCCCTGAGTGTATGCTCGTCAAAGCCGATGGCCGCCAGGTCAAAGCTCATGTCGGACTTGTTCAGGATGCGGAGCACGATGCGCTCGCCGTGATAGGTGGGAAAGGTGGATACCCGGATGTCGATGTCCTTGCCCGCAATTTTCAGCTGGATGCGCCCGTCCTGGGGAAGGCGGTTTTCAGCTATGTTCAGGTTCGCCATGATCTTGATCCGGGAGAGGATGGCGCCCTGGTACTTCTTGGGCGGCGTGTACATGTTATAGAGTATGCCGTCTATGCGGAACCGCACGGCCAGCTCCTTCTCATACGGTTCAACGTGGATGTCGCTGGCGCGGTCCGTTACCGCCTGCTTGATAAAGGTGTTGACCAGGCGGATGATAGGGGCCTCGTTGGCCATGTCCGCAATGTCCTCGGTCTCGGAGATGGAGGATGTCAGTATCTCGAAATCGGACTCCTCGAGGTCCTCGATGACGTCGTCCGTCGATTCTGCCTTCATGACATTGAAGTGATGGTTTATGATGCGCTGTATCTCGTCGTCGGTTGTCAGTACCGCCTCGAAATCGAACTGCGGGAACATCATTTTCAAATCGTCCAGGGGCTGGATGTTGAGGACGTCGATGATTCCAACGAAAATGGTGCTCCCCTTTTTCCTGAAGGGCACCATCTTGTTCCGCTTCATGAACTGGATCGGGATCCCGGAAAAGAGGTTGTCAGGGTCGTTGAAGTCGACGGCGGGGAGAAACTTGATGTCATACTGCTCCGCCAGGCATGAGAGGACCTCTTCCTCGGTCGCCATCCCTTTTTTCACGAGCAGCTGACCCAGGCGGAGCGGGGTGCTCTTCTGAGCCAGGAGGGCCTCCTGGAGGTCTTCCTGAGAGATGATCTTCCGGTCCACCAGTATTTTGCCCAGATAGTTGGTCTTGATTTTTGCCATAAATTATTTCTGCTTTCTCAGCCTCTTTTGGGAATCCATCTTCTGCCTGGTGATCGTGTCGAGCCTGTTCTTCTTTGTTACGATGTAGGGCGTAATGAAAACGAGAAGGTTCGTCTTCTTGTAATTGACCGACTTGTGCTTGAAGAGCCAGCCGAGAACCGGGATGTCGCCAAGGAGCGGCACTTTTGATTCCGTGACGTCCTTCTTGTTGCTGATGAGTCCGCCGACGACAATTGTCTTGCCGTCATACACGGTGACCTTGGTCTTGATGTCACGTTTGCCGAGCTTGGGGGGTACCAGGGAGCCGCTCGAGAGCTGCTGTGTCTCTCCTATGATCGAGTTGACCTCCTGGTAGAGGTCCAGCGTGATCCGCTGCTTCTTCGTGATATGGGGCGTGATCTTAAGCTTTATCCCGACGGTCTTGTATTCGTATGTCTGGAACGTGGTGTTCTGGTCCGTGATCCGGTTGTTCGTGGGCACGCCGATTTCCTCGCCCACGTTCAGCTCCGCTTCGCTGTTGTCGACGGTAAGTATCTGCGGCGTCGAAAGTATGTTGAAGTTCCCGTCCGTGGCCGAGGCATTGAGGAGCGCGAACCCCAGCACGCTGGTGTCCGGGACGTAGCCGAGCTGGAACCCGGTGGCCAGCGGGACCGCGAGCTTTTTGGCCGTACCGAAGGCGTCGGGCACCTTGTAATTCGGTAACGACGAGCTGTTTATCGAAGAGCCGCCGTACATGTGTATGCCGCTCTTGTTGCCGAGCATCCAGTCGATCCCGAATCCCCAGCCATTCTCAACATTGACTTCCACGATCATGGCCTCGATGAGCACCTGCTCGCGCACGATATCCAGCTCCTTGATGATCCGCATGATCTCCTGGTACTCGTCGGGCTTCGCCGTGATGACAAGGGAGTTCGTCTCCTTGTTCGCAATGATCGAGAGCTTTGAAGTCTTGTCCCCTGCGGCGCCGTGCTGCTGGGTGACACGCTTGGTTTTGTCCGAAGGCTCGACCGGCTGCTGAATCGGCGAGGTGTCAATTTTTGCTGTCTCGGAGAAGGGGATCCGGGCCAGGACGGCGGCCAGGTCCTCGGCATTGGCGTTTTCCAGGTGGTACACATGGATGGATCCGGAGGTGACGCCCTTGCCGTCCTCGGACACAACCTTGGAGTCGAGCGTCTGGGCGATCTTGATGAGACCATTGACCTCGGAGGTAATGCCGGTAATGATAATGATATTGAGGGACTGGTATATGACGATGTCGCAGGACTTTGACTTCAGGGCGCGAAGGGCGCCGGCGACTTCATTCGCTTCAGCGTTTTTAAGCTCGAGAAGGTATGTTATGGTCTTTTCGTCGTACAGGTTCTTGCCGTCAACGATGACCGAAGTGTTCTTCTTTACGGCATCTTCGATGGGCAAAATCTTGATGAGGTTTTCGGTTTCGACAATCGCAAGGCCCTTTACCTCGAGTATGGCTTTTATCACGTTATAAGCTTCGCTCAGGGGGACCTTCTTGGCTGAGCTGATTGAGATCTTGCCCTTGACGCGGTCGTCAATGATAATGTTCTTGCCGACCATCTGTCCCATCACGTTTATGAATTCCGCTATTTCAACGTCCTTGAAATTGAGGGCGAATTTTTTCTCCGCTGCCGGTTTCCGGGCTTTCCTTGGTGCGGCGTCGAGGCGTCCAATTCCCGCGCCGTCTCCGTGTGAAAAGATATCCAGGAAAGGCAGCGCGATAATGAGGATGCAGGCCAGCGCCGTTTTTCGTGCGATTGATAGATCCATTATCATTTCCTTGTCAGTCAGTTATATTGAAATCGTACCTGATATTCTTGCCATTCCGTTCGAGATCAACGGTTATCTTCGGGTCGTTTTTTATCGATTCCCACATGGACATGAGCTTCTGCGTGCTGTCAAGTATCTGCCCGTTTACGCGGCGAACGATATCGCCGCTCCGTGCTCCGAGCTTGAACATGATGTTGTTCGGCCGGACATTGATGAGACGGTAGCCGACGATCTGCCCGTTGACGCGGTAGGGACCGGCCTGCAATCCCTGGAGCGCGTTGTCCATGTTGTTGAAAACCTTCTGTTTGATCTCGGCCCTGCTGAGCGTCTGGTTGAACTGCTGGGCTCCGCCCTCGACGGGGATGGCTGCGGCTCCCTGCTGGTTCGGGTCAACGGTCTTTTTCGCGTACAGCTCCAGGGTCATTTTCTGGCCGCCGGCTTCAATGTACACTTTGGAATCGGCTATCCATACCAGCTTGTTCCCCCATACGTCGTTTGATGTCTCGCTGTTGACCTTGTAGAGCGCGAAAATCCTGGGGCTTGTGTCTCCAGTTTTCAATATCATGGCACGCGCTATGCTGGTCGGGCCGGTAATGGTCCCCAGAAGGGTCAGCTCGCTGATAGAGCCGGACGCGCCCGGCGTCTCGCCGGCGATATCGGCGGCGCTGGCTACCTTGAAAAAGCCGGATTCCGTCAGGATCCTGTAGTCTTCAAAGTTTTTCCGGACTGCGGTATTGTATGACTTACGGGAGGTCGCCGCCGGTTTCGAATAGCCTGGTGAGATTTTATACTTTACTACCTGGTTGATAGTAGACGCCAGCATAAAAGAAAAGACCAGCATGGAGATGATATTCAGAGAATGATATTTGATGTTCTGCATTAATACAGTGACCTTAAAACATTATATTCGCGCCGGTCTATAACTTGCCCCGTGTGATCACGAATCTGCGTTGTGGTTTGATCGCCAGGGATGCAGTATATAATTTTTCATATAAAATCATGATTTATTATCGAATTTCGTCAAGTAAATTACGCCCCGGCGTCGTTTTTTGGCATGTCTGTATCTGCCAGATTCTTGTTATGAGCTGAAGCTCCATGACGGTAAAATTTTTTTCGAATGAGAATAAACAGAACGAATAAGACAACCAGTATAATAATTATTATTTTATACCTGCTTATATAAGTAAGGATAGTCTGATAATTGTTACCGAAAGAAAACCCCAGAAAAAACAGGATCGTTGAGGTACAAACCAGTGCAGACAGGTCAATGATCAGGAATTTTAGAATAGGCATATGGATAAGTCCACACGACATAAAAAGCACATTCCGTACGCCGAAAGGAAAAAATCTGCCGAAAAACAGCGCCTTGCCTCCGTACCGGTCGAAAAACCCTTTTGCATACGATAGCCTGTTCTTCAGGGCAGCAGGGTTGACTATCCGAGCACGGACAAGGAGGGGAGAAGAGAGCAACCTGTTAATGCCGTATCGCCCGATGGTATAAGCGGTTATATCGCTCAAATAAGCACCCAGGAAGCATCCTGTAAAGATCTTGACGCTATTTTCGGGGACGGTTGTTGCGGCAAGAGAAGCGGAAATGATGAAAACGAGGTCCTCCGACACGGGAATGTTGAAACCCGCCAGGAGCAGTAACCCGAAGGAGATGAAATGGGCGTACTGGGCCATGCTCTTGAGAAGATATGTTATGTCTATCATGCAAGTTGTTGTTCTCCGGTCATTTCACAATGAATGGTTTGGCCTTGATTGCCGGCACTCCCTTCTTGACCCAGATCCTGACCTTCATCGCGCTCTGGCCGTCTTCATTCGTGATCGTGCCAATCTCCTCCATCCGGTCGATGGAGTCAACCGTGAACTCGTAAAATTCCTTGTTTTTTCTGAAGGGATCGGTCATCAGGATTATGATTTTGGAATCGTTCTGGTGCTTGCTGGGGACCCCGATAAATGCCCGGTGGGTTATGTTGATGTCAATGTCACCGTATCGTTCCACAGCGAATTCGCGCTTTGTTTTTTCAATCATTTTCTTTATGTACTGTTCAGTCATGGGAGACATCTCCTCTGCCCGCAGGAACCCGCGGGCGGTTTATAGGAACGGGATACGTACCATTTTTCAACGTTACAGGCAAATTAACTTGACTCGACCGCAAATAATATTGAAAATTGACATATATGCCATTCGCACCGGGTACCAGCGACAATGTTCATTCCCGCCGGGTACGGCCGGGAAGATGCGCCGGACAACCTGCCCGTTTTGCGGCGGTCATTCCTGTTGCTGATGCTATTAGGTTCAGATTATAATGCAAGTAATCTGCCGGTAAATAACAAATTGCCATGAAACATAAAAAAAAATATATCTGTATTGCGGTTGCCGCGCTCGCGGTTATCATAAACCTGGCCGCCACGTCACGGCTCGTTTTTTATGTTGTGTACCCGGAGCGCCTGCTCAAGGAGGCCGTAACCGAATATTTCAAGTCCAGCCTTGATAAGGCGGTTAAATTCGAAGACCTGTATATTGATTATTCCGGCAACATCGTCATCAGGGATTTTGACATTTCGATAACCAGCGATTTTAATGATAATATAAGCCTCGTTAAAAGCAACAAGGCCGTCATCGACCTCGATTTTATCGGCCTGCTCCATGGCTCGATAACCGTCAGCGGGATCGATTTCTATAAATCGGAGATTACTTTCCTGAAAAAATACGGTAAGAGCCACCTGGAATGCTTCGAACAGGTGATTAATCCGGCACGGTTCATCAAGCGGGCGACGGGAACCAGTCCTGAATTTTATCTGCACGTCCATAATGCGAAGGTCAATTACCGCGAATCCCTCCATGACAAGCAGATCACCCTGGAGCTCGACAAGGTCGACGCGGTCATCGATCTCGAAAAAACCATGTTATACTATGCCATGGACGGCATCATAAAGCCGTATAAAACCGAGACAATACGGAAGGGCTCGTTTTCGATAAGCGGCACGGTTGATACCGGTAAGGGCGACACCTTTGACCACACGGTGCGCATTGACAATATCGACCTGACCTACATGAATGAGCACATAGTGGAATACAAGGTAGCCGGCGTAGCACTCGAAGGGGGCGGTTCGGTCGACCTCGAGATCGGGCGGTCTAAAGGGACGCTGTCGATCAAGGGGACGTGTGAAACGAACAATCTGTCAGTTGTTTCACTTGTAAAGAAGCACAACCTGGTAGAGAACGAGAATCTCAATCTCGACGTAGACATTGTTATGAAGCCCGATAGTAAGTCATACAGTGCCCGCACCCTCAACCTGTATGACGATACCTTCACAATAGAGTCGTCCGGTTCCTATTCCGACAATGATAAAACAAGGATTCTCAAGGCTGCATTCAAAACGAATTCGATCGATCTGGGCGACCTCTCACAGAATTTCACTCCCATCAAGGATATCGCATGTGACGGTACGCTCACCTGCGAAGGAAATCTTTTTCTGGACCTGAAAAATAATAAGGCGGCAGGGACGAAGATCGTGGCCGGCCTGGAGAATTTCACCATAACGAAAACCGAAAAGGAAGGCGAGCTCAACCTGCTGGAAGAGTCGCGTCTCACGCTAAAACTGGACGAGCAGTCCCTTTCGGTGGATATTGCCGCAAAGCCACTTAAGTCGGACATCGGGATAAAATCACGAACGGCGATCTCGAACTGGGTACCGTTCCGGTCGGAGACGAAGATTGTCGCCCGGTCTGCGAGAATGAACCTCGAGAACATCCGCAGCCTGGTTATTTTCCTCGTAGACAGGAGCTTCCTTGCGGCGTACGACGACAAGCGGGGCGGATCGGAAAAAGTCCCCTTCCTCCAGAAGCCGCTGGGAAAATTCCTCAATAATAACTTTGTCGACCTGGCCTGGTCGGCCGACAGGGTGTTTTACGGCCGCAAGGCGAGCTGGAGCAATTTCCTTTTTAACATGCGGCTCGATAGGGGCGCATTGCTCGTAAAAGATTTCAGCGTAGAAGGGTATGGTGCGGATTACCGCTTAGGAGGACAGGCCTATTTCAACAGCGACCAACCCTATATAAAGCTGGACGGCAAGATCGATAATTTCGACCTGGCCGGATTCTATGCGGACAGCGGAATGAAAGGGTCCGTCGGAGGCATGGCTCGCTGCGATTTCTCGATGGAGGTTTCGGTCGGGAGAATCGGCGACATGCTGGATAATGCGAAAGGGCATCTGAACGTATACGTGGGCAAGGGGACCATGACCGATACGAACCTCCAGCAGAACGTCATGCGTTTTTTAAGGAAGAACGGCAGCGATGCCGGAGCGTTATCAACGATAAATTATGAAGATATTACCTTCTCCGCGTCCCAGCAGGGAGAGAACTTCTGGTTCAGCAATTTTACGGTACGGGGAGACACGCTCAGGTTCAGCGCGATCGGCGATTACATGTACGAAGCCGGCATGAGCAGCATGTTTGCTGCGACGATCCGGAAGGACGCGGCGGTCACGGTTGTCCCCCTGAAGCTGAGCGGGCCCCTGCTGGCACCCTGCCTCGACTTTGCAGGCAAGAAGGATTCCCAGAAAGCCTGCTTTTGATGGCTGCCCGTCACATGGGCGCCTTCCGCTACTTCACATCGATCAATTCGTATATGGTGACCGGCCGGTCCTTGCCCTTCACCCGTATCAGATCGAGCTCGCGTACTATAACCTGTTCTTTGACCTGCTCATAGGTGTACTCGCTGATGATGATATTGGTCGAGTAAATCTTGTTGGTACCCTCGAGGCGGGCTCCCAGGTTGACGTTGTCGCCGATGAGCGTGTAATCCATGCGAGAGGAGGAGCCGACGTTCCCGACGATCATCTCGCCCGTATTGATCCCGATGCCGATGTTGATGGCATCCTTTCCCTCCTGCCGCCAGTGAGTGTTCATTTCCTTGAGCTTGGTCATCATTTCTATGGCGGCCTTGCAGGACAGCAGGGCATGGTTATTTTGAGGGATGGGCGCCCCCCAGAAGGCCATTATTTCGTCCCCGACGTACTTGTCCAGTGTGCCGTCGTATTTAATCACGATATCGGTCATTGCCTGGAGGTAGTGGTTTAGGTGATCGACCAGATGCTCCGGCGTCATCCGCTCCGAGAGGGTTGTGAAGCCGCGGATGTCAGAGAACAGCACAGAGAGTATCTTTTTCTCGCCCCCGAGTTTCAGCATTTCCGGTTTCTTTAGAAGCTCGTCAACGACCGTTTTAGATACGAACTTTGAAAACGTCTGCCGGATATAACGCTTTTCACGCTGCTCGGTGAGCACCCGATATGTGATGATGAGCGTGAACATGAAACCGACCTGTATGACGGGGGTTGCGAGCGCAACGATATAATTGAATATATCGAAGAGAAAATACGCACCCACGATATAGAGAATAAGGAATATGCCCGTGATCGCCAGCGACCAAACGATCGAGAGCCGGGGAAGGAGCAGGCCGAGAACCAGGGCGATGACAAGCAATACGATCAGGTTCTGCATATCGGTCATACGGAACAGGAAGTCCTGGTTCAGAATCGTATTGAGGGTGTTGGCGTGATGCTCGATCCCGAACATGGCCCCGTAGGGAGACTGCTTTTCGTCGGTTGCTATTCCGGTCACGGAATACGCGGCCACCAGCACGATCTTGTCCTTCAATGAGGTGTTGGGCGGATTTCCCTTGAGCATGTCCCCGTCCTTGCAGAAGTAGGCGAACGGATAATCCGCATAGCATCCGAAACCGCCGATAAAATTTATGTCCATGAATCCGCGGTTATCGATGGGGATGATGATCTCGCGTTGGTCGTTCGGCTTGGCCATCTTCGCGAGGGGCAGGTTCTTCAGCTTTATGTATTTGCCCCACTTGATCTCCATGTCCTTGTTCCCGATGCCGAAATACTCCATGACGACCAGGAGGTCAATATTCGGGTAGTACCAGCCGTTCCACTTGATGAGGAGGGGCATGGCCCTGTTGATATTGTCCGGGCCGGGGAATATATTGGCGAACCCTATGCCCTTGGAGGCCGCCGACAGGTCCGGGGTGGGCGGCACCGCCTCGGCGACATGCGCCTGGGATTTGTCCTCCGGGTCAACCGGGATCCGGAATTTCTGCAAAATTTTCAGGCGCTCCATCTGGTCCTTGTAGTCCTTGTTGATGTACTTCGTCTCGAAGGGGTAGTCGAGAAATACCGATCCCGCCTTTGCGATGGCGGCGGCCATCTCCTTTTCGCCTTTCTTGTGATCGAGGAACATGATGTCATAAAGGATGGCCTTGGGTTTTCCCGATCCGACGTAGTTGATGAATTTCGTGTGAAGCTCCCAGGGGAAGGGCCAGTCCACGCCCTGATCTGAAAAATGCCGGATGGTGCGCTCGTCTATCCCCAGTATGATGATGTCGCCGCGCACGCGCTTGTTGGGCTTGCGCTGCTCGGCGCCTTTCTGGATGACTTTGGTTTTCTGGTCGGGGTCCCTGAAATAGAACATGTAATCCATCATGACCAGTTCTAATCGCTCGAAAATAGCGGAGAAAAACAGGAGTGAAATGATCAGGAGAGTCACCATGGACATGAGGAAGCCCATCAGATGCCCTTTTTCGATTTTAAAAGACGCCATGTTCACCTCGCAGTCGGACAGATAAGATTGCAATATTGAGCAGTGCACGATTACCATGGAGGCATTGGATAATATTTTCAAGTGATTTATTTTGCCCCGTTGAATTTTTCACCGACGAAGTACGGCCCATTTGTCTATAATGCGGTTCCGGGGTAATTCCGGAAATAGAGCCCCCGGGATGCTGCCTGCTCCGGTAAATGTGATTGACAAATAGGCTCGTATTTAACCTTTTTTAAATAACGTTATTTAACGGTTACCATGATCAAGTACAGGGATTTCTCGTGAATATTAAAAATGAAATTTCATCCATCATCTCAAGGGCGGTAGCGGGTGCAGTCCGGGATGGCGTATTTCCCGACGAGCTGCCTGCCGTAGACCGCAAGGTGGAATACCCGCGCGACGCGAAATTCGGTGATTATGCGGCACCCTTTGCCCTCGAATCTGCACGGCTGCTCAAGAAATCACCGATGGAGATCGGGAGCGTTCTGGTACGGCACATGGGCGACGAGCCCATGATCGACAAGGTCGAGCTGGTTAAACCCGGCTTCATCAACATCTATCTCTCCGGATCCTTCCTCTTCGATACGATGAAGGAGATTATCAGCCGGGGCGCTGAATACGGCAGGGAGCAGAAGAAGGACCCGCGCCGCGTCAATCTCGAGTTCGTCTCAGCCAATCCGACCGGCCCGCTCAACATCGTTTCGGCACGGGCCGCAGCGGTTGGAGACACCATCGCGAACCTTCTCGAATTCAGCGGCGATACGGTTGAACGTGAATTTTACGTCAACGACTACGGGAACCAGGTGCTCCTCCTGGGACGATCGGTGCTGGCCCGTCTCAGGGAACTGCGGGGTGAGCCCTTCACCTTTCCCGAGGATGGGTACCACGGGGAGTATATACGGGACATCGCTTCGCGTATTTCTGAAACCTGCGTGAAAGAGATCGAGTCGATCGCCGACGAAGAACAGCTCGCGGATTTCATGGCGACGAAGGCGATCGAGATGAACGTCGGCGGCCAGCGCCGGGACCTCGAAAATTTCAATGTCAGGTTCACGACCTGGTTCAGCGAAACAATCATCCACCAGAAAGGGGAGGTGGCACGGGCCCTCGAGCTCCTGAAAAAATCCGGCCATGTTTTTACTTCCGAGGAGAAGCTGTTTTTCAGGTCCACGGACTTCAAGGACGACAAGGACCGCGTGCTCGTCCGGGACGACGGAAGACCGACCTATTTTCTCGCGGACATCGCGTATCACATCAACAAGATCGACCGCGGGTTCGACCTGATCATCGATATCTGGGGCCCGGACCATCACGGCCATATAACCCGCCTCAAGGGCGCCATGCAGGCGCTCGGGTATGCGGAGAACAGGGTGAGCATACTTATTGCCCAGCAGGTAAACCTGATGATGGGCGGAGAAACCGTGAAGATGTCCAAGAGGCTCGGGCAGTTTTCAACGATGCAGGACCTGATCGACGAAATCGGCGTTGACGTGGCACGGTATTTCTTCGTGATGCGGTCGCTGGAGAGCCACCTGGACTTCGACCTGTCGCTGGCCAAGAAGGAAAGCTCGGAAAACCCGGTTTTTTATCTCCAGTATGCGCACGCGCGCATATGCTCCCTGTTCCGTGAAGCGGAATCCCGCGGCGTTCGCTACGAGCCTGACCGGGCGGCCGCCGCACGCCTTCAGAGCGATGAGGCGCTGGCGATGCTGAAGCTCCTCGCGCGGTTCCCGGAAGAGGTGGCAGACGCCGCCGATAATTTCGAGCCGCACCGGATGACGACATACCTGATGCGCCTGGCGCAGTCGTTCCATAAGTTCTACACAGAGCACCGGATCATCACGGACGACGGGGAACAGACCGCCACGTACCTGGCGCTCTCGGACGCTGTGCGCATAGTCATGGGGAACGGCCTCCGCCTGCTCGGCGTATCGGCCCCGGAGAAGATGTAGCTGTATGATGACGCTGGACCCGGCCGGAAACGACTGTCGTTGCAGGAACGCGCAACAGGCGGTGACTCCACAATGATGACCGTATCCGTACTCTCGACCGGCAACGAGCTGCTGTACGGCACGACGATCGATACGAACAGCGGCCGGATCTGCGCCATGCTATTCCCGCTGGACCTGCGGGTCGTGACGATCGTGGCTGCAGGCGATGACAGGGAGGGGCTTGTACGGGCGTTCCGTCACTGCCTGGATATCTCGGACACTGTGATAATAACCGGGGGGCTGGGCCCGACAGATGACGACAATACCATTGCAGCCCTGGGGCGAATGTTTGATTTTAATATCGTGAACGACGGAGCTTCCCTTTCACGCATGGAGCGTTTTTTTGAAAAGCTCGGCATGCCGATGTCGCGCGGCGACCTGAAAATGACCGAAGTTCCAGATACGGCCCGCGTGCTGGAAAATCTGTCCGGACTGGCGCCGGGGTTCATACTGCGGGAGGGGGGTAAAACGATAATTTCTCTCCCGGGCGTTCCGCGGGAAATGTCGGACATGATGCAGCGGGCCGTCATACCGTATCTTACGGTCGAATGCGGTATTGCTGCGCGAAGGAGCCTGGCTTTTCGCGTGATCGGGATGAAAGAATCAGATGTCAATGCCGCGATCGTGTCGATGAAACTGGAAGACCGCGGCCTTCAGTGGGGCATAACGGCTGAGGACGGAATAGACACGGTAACGATTGTGGAGAACGGCAGCTTCCCTGACGCATACTCAATCGGGGAAGAGATGCGCGGGCTTTTCGGCATAAGGCTGCTTGGCAGCGCTTACGGGAGCCCGGAGGAGGAAATCCTCAGTCTATTGAAGGAATTAAAGCTGACCCTTTCCAGCGCCGAGTCTTGCACAGGGGGCCTGGTGGCGAAACGGCTCACCGACATACCGGGTTCCTCCGACGTGTTCGTAGGCGGCGTCACCGTATACGCGAACGGGGCGAAAATTCGGCTCCTGGGGGTATCACCGGAGACGCTCGAAGCCCATGGAGCGGTGTCCCCGGAAACAGCGGCGGAGATGGCCGCGGGCGCCAGGTCCCGGCTGGAGACCGACATAGGGATAGCGGTCACGGGAATAGCGGGCCCGGGAGGCGGGTCAGCGGAAAAACCGGTCGGCACGGTCTGGTTCGGTCTTGCGCATTCGGGCGGCGTGCAGACTGCCGCCAGGACGATAACCGGCGACCGCGGCAGGGTTAGAACAATCTCGTCCCTGATTGCACTGGAGCTGATCCGTGAATATTTACTGGAACAAAAAGGCGGCGTGGTTGTCTAATACGGGAATAGTTGAAAATCGTGAATTGTACCGACCGGAGAAGAAACGAATCGTGAACCGTTATTTCAGACATGGGTGCGTGGCGATAGCCGTGCTTGTTGCGGGCATGGCCCAGGCGGCTGTAGACACGAAGGCTTTCTTCGACCAGGGCATGGAAGCGTTCAGGACCGGCAATTACGGCTCATCCGAGCTTCTTTTCAGAAAAATCATTGATGCCGGCGATGAGGAATACATCGATCAGGCGTGGTTTTATCTGGCCAGGTCTCTCTATAACAAGAAGAAATTCGAAGCGTCCCTGTTCGAATTCAAGAGCTTCCTGAATAAGTGCAAAACCGAAAACCTGGCCGTTGAGTCGCGCTTCTGGATGGGAGAGTGCTATTATAACATAGCGGATAATTCAAACGCGATTGAAGAGTTCAAGCGTTTCCTGTCACGGAGCAAGGACGCAGTACTCGGCTCCACCGCACATGACCGGATAGGCTTGATCTACCTCGCGCAAAACAGGTATGACGAAGCAATCCTGGAATGGGAATCGGCCATTACAGGCAGCAGTGATGCGAAGCAGAACGTGATGCGACAGTACTGGATAGGGGATGCCCTGTCCAGAAATGGGAGGTACGACGAGGCCCTGGAAAAATTAGCGCCCCTTGCCGCAACGCAGGCTGATCCGAACCTCGCGGGACTTATAAACATGTGCATCGGAAGAATCTACCATGAAAAAGGGGACTCGCCGAAGGCCCTTCAATATTATAATTCGATCCCTGCGTATCTCCTGAAGGAGGACCGGTTCCGTGACGTCCTGTATTTCAAGGCTGTATCGTACGGCGGAATCGGGAACCGGCAGCAGGCGAAGCTTCTATACGACGCATACCTGGCCGGGGGAAAAAGTGCCGTATGGTATTACCACGCGCAGTATGAATCGGGCGTAATCATGCTGGCGGACCAGAACCCGGAGGAGGGACTGAAGCGGCTTGAGAACGTAAGAGCCGAATCGGGAGACATGGAGCTGAAGTCGCGCTCGTCCCTCACCCTGGGACAGTTCTACGTGGACCGGGACCCTGAAAAGGCGGTCCCCTATCTCGAGGAGTCTCTCAAAACAGTCCGGATCGAAGAGCGTAACAGTCTCCTCATCGTGCTTGGTAAAACATACTTTTCGATTATGAAATACGACAAGGCGGCCGAGGTTTATAACCTCTACCTCAAGGAAAACCCGATGGAGAGTAACCGGGACGAGATACAATTCATGAGGGCCCGCGTCTACCTGGAGATGGGGGAGATCGACCGGGCGGTTGATATCTTCGAGACGATCAGGAAAGAAAATCCATTTTCCAGGTTCAACCTGGAATCGAATTATTATCTCGGGCTGGTGCGTTATAAAAAGGGCGATATCGCCGGTGCGGTAAATCTTTTGAAGGATTACCTTAAACAGAAAAACATCGAAAACGGTTACGACGCAAATCTCTTGCTCCTGAAAATATATATGTCCAGGGAAGACGTTGCGGCCGCCGGGAGCGTTGTGGATGTCATCACCCGGTATTACCTGAACAAAAAGGATGCTGACGCTGCGATCTACGACTATGCTACCGTGCTGATGAAAAAGGGCATGGATGCCCGCAAATACATTAATCTGATATTGAACCGTTTTCCGGGCTCGGAAAAGGCCTCTGACCTCTGCTTTTTACTCGGGAATGATAATTTTACCCGCGGAAATTACGGGTATGCGCTGGAGTACTACAACAAATACCTGGGCAGCCCCTATACGAAAAGCCGCGGAGATGCGATGTTCAAGAAGATCATGACCCTCTACAACCTGAAGCGCTATGAGGACGTGACCTCCATGCTCCCGGAGGGCGAGCGTCCGCCCCTGAGTGAAGCCCAGTGGCACGAGGCGGTGATCGTCATTGCACGGTCCTATTACAAACAGAAGAAAATAAAGGAAGTCTATGCGACACTGGACCTCAACAGAATGCAGGAATACCAGAAAGAGGACGTGCTCATGTATGTACGGTGCGCCCTCGAGGTGGGGGACTACCGCTCTGCCATGGAGGCGAACGAGTTCCTGGAAAGCGACAAGGCGGGCTATTCCGAGTCGCTGTACCTGATCGGCGAACACCTCCAGCGCAGCGGGAAACAGGACGAGGCCGGGCTTTATTTCAGCAAGGTGATCAATGAATGCCCCGGAACTGCCTTCGTTGACCATGCGAAGCTTTCCCTTGGCGAGATAATGACAGGAACGAAGGAATACCAGGACGCTGTGTCGCTCATCTCCGAGGTCGCCGACAGCGAAGACCAGGAGAAGCAGAGCAGGAAATACGCTCTCCTTATCCAGCTGTATTTCGAGATGGCCGACGATGACAAGGCCGCATCTCTCTGCGAACAGCACCTTGCCGGTCTGGCCGGCAGCCGGTACGGTGAGTCGGTATTCAGGCTCATGGTGGATCATTATTACAGGAAAAACGATCTGCCCCAATTCGAGAAGTACTCGGCCTATCTCACCCGGTACCAGGGCAATGAACAATTGCTGAACTACCTGTCGGGTAAAATATATCTTCGGGCGGGAAATTATTACAGGGCGTACAACTATTATTTTGCCATCAGCAGAACTAAATCCGAGCATGCGGATGAGGCGTACTATTTCATCGGACTCTACAATATGCTCGTCGTGAAGAGCGCCGCGAACGCGATATATTATTTTACGCGGGTGGTCGACATGCAGGAAGGCGACGAGACGATAAAATCGAAGGCCCGGATCGAGCTGTCGCTGATCTACCGGGAGATGAATAATCCCGACAAGGCAAACGAATACCTGAAGCAAGTGCTGTCGGCGACGCAGCGGGGCCTCCAGTTCATGCAGGCGACAAATCTCCTCGATTCCTTCAGCGGTGAAGGGAGGTAACGTGAAACTAAATCAGGCGAAAGGATGGACGGCATGGGAACAAATAAGAAGATACTGGTTGTAAACGGACCGAACCTTAACCTGCTGGGGACGCGTGAGCCGGAGATATACGGCGACAAGACGCTTGAAGATGTAAAGAGGCTCATGCTCTCCGCAGCCGAGGGATATGATATCACACTCGAATTTTTCCAATCGAACGTCGAGGGGGACATCATCAACTATCTCCATCAGAACCGGTCAGCCGATGGCGTGGTAATCAACCCGGCAGCCTTCACGCATACTTCGATCGCGCTGAGGGACGCGATAGCCGCGACCGGTATCCCGGCGGTCGAGGTGCACCTTTCGAACATTCATGCGCGGGAAGAGTTCAGGCGGGTTTCATACGTGGCGCCCGTCTGCATCGGCCAGATATCCGGGTTCGGGATACAGTCATACCTGCTGGGACTGCTGGCGCTTCTGCATCACCTGGGTATAGAGGTCAGGAAATAACGTTCCCGCATGATCTGCATTTAATCGTTTCACCTTTCAGGTATATCCTTTCAAACGGCGATCCGCAGGAAGAGCAGAAGCGGATCTCGTGTTGTTCATGTTTCCCGTCCTCTGTGAAAAACTCATCTGTTGTTCGATCGAAATTACCTTTGACAAGACCCTGTGATATTGCCAGGGCCAGCAGGTTTCCCATGTTATCGGTTGGGATCATCAGCTTGGCCGCAAGGTCAGTAAGCGTTATTCTTCGGTGTGAGTTAACAATCCCGGCGATCGCCAGAAGGATTTCCATCCTTTTTCTTGAGCGCCTTGCAAGATACATCAGGAATAGCCCGGGGAATGTGAAAGCCATGGAAACCAGGGCTATTTGCGGGCCGTTGCGGGAATCCTCGGGTGATGCTTCAAATGCCGACATGGCTATGCCCAGAATACAGATGGCTATGCCGAAAATAACCAGAGCAACTCCGGTGCCTTTTACCAGTGCGAGCATCATTTTTCTGAATTTCATTTGACGCTGATTCCCCTTATGAGGTGATCCGATTATTAATAGACCGGGAAACGACCATGGGCGTCAGTGCGGGGAGGGTCTGTCGTTCATGGATTCGATCTTGTGCCGCTGGAGTGCGGTCGATATAAGGGAGTCCAGGTCGTTCTGCCTGACCGGCTTAATCAGATATCCGTAGTGCTTGATGCTGTCCGCGCGCTTGATGGTTGTCGAATCGGCGTTGGCGGTAAGGAAAATCACCGGAACGTCATACTGGCGGATAATCATGTCGCACGCCTCGATGCCGTCCATTTCGTCAGAGAGAAAAATGTCCATGATAATCAGGTCGGGATGAATCTCCATGACTTTCTGGACGGCTTCTTCGCCGGAAGCGATGGTCGCTGCTACACGATAGCCTACTTTTTCAAGCATGCGTTGTATGTCCAGCGCGGTTATCAGCTCGTCTTCAACGAGCATGATATTTTGTTTCACTGGCCCCTCTTAACCCTGGAAATATTCAATAAATGCATTGCTACGCCCTGTTCCGGGACGCCGGCTGGAGCGCTTTCCCGGTCTGATACATTTATAATTTATACATTTTAAAACCCAAATACAACAATTAATCAAATATATATCCATAGTGACAATAGTAGCAACAATTTTTTTTAATATTATGGGAAGATATTAAAGAGATAGGGGTGGGGGAATCGAAGGAAGGCGCGACTGCAGTTATCGGCGGGGGGCCAGACAGGGGCGATCTCGAACGGGTGGAGCAAGAGGAGGCCGGTTCCGGGAAACATTCCCGGACCGCCGGGCGTCCCCTTATTCCACGGTCACGCTCTTTGCCAGGTTGCGCGGCTGGTCAACATCGCACCCGCGGAGAACGGCGATGTGGTACGCGAGCAACTGGAGCGGGATAACGGTGAGGAGCGGGGAGAATATCTTTTTCACCTCGGGCACATATATGACATGATCCGAATATTTTTTGATCGAGCGGTCTCCCTTGCTGGCTATTACAATGATGCGCCCCCCGCGCGCCTTGACCTCTTCCATGTTGCTGATGATCTTGTCGTAGATGATGTCCCGGGGCGCGATGAAAACGACCGGCATGTTTTCGTCAATGAGAGCGATCGGCCCGTGCTTCATCTCGGCGGCGGGATAGCCTTCCGCGTGGATATAAGAGATCTCCTTGAGCTTGAGCGCACCTTCCAGCGCCACGGGGAAGTTCAGGCCACGGCCGAGGTAGAGGAAGTTCTTGTTGTCCTTGTATATCTCGGCAATTCCCTTGATATAGCCGCTGGACTCGAGCACGGTCTTAACCATGTCCGGAATATCATGGAGCTGAGCGATGCAGACCCTTGCCTCCTCGCTATTGAGGTCCCTGCGGCGGGCAAGCATGAGTGCCAGCATGATAAGAACCGTTACCTGTGATGTGAACGCCTTGGTGGAGGCGACGCCGATTTCAGGACCGGCGTGGATGTAGATGCCGCCGTCACTTTCGCGGGCGATAGTGCTGCCCACGACGTTGGTTATTCCAAGCACTTTCAGGCCCTTCGATTTCGCCTCGCGGAGCGCGGCCAGGGTGTCGGCCGTTTCGCCCGACTGGCTGATCACGATCACGAGGTCTCCTTTTTTAAGAATTGGCTTCCGGTACCTGAACTCGGAGGCGTATTCGACCTCAACCGGGATACGCGCGTATTCCTCGATAAGGTACTCCCCGATAAGGCCCGCATGCCAGGAGGTACCGCAGGCGATGAAGATGACACGCTCGATCCCGTTGAGCTCCTCCTCGCTGAGCATCAGGCCGTCCAGTCGGAGGGTGCCGGTGTCCTGAACCGCACGCCCCCTGAAGGCGTTGTGGATCGTCTCGGGCTGCTCGAAGATCTCCTTGAGCATGAAATGGTCGAACTCGATCTTCTCGATAGACTTTATGTCCCAGTCGATGTCCTCGATCTTCTTGTCTATCTTTTTAAGGTCCAGGTCATAGGTTTTGAACCCGTCCCGCGTGACGTCGATTATCTCGCCGTCCTCGAGGTAAATGACCCTGTGCGTGTGTTCTATGATCGCACTTGCATCGGAGGCTATTATCATCTCGTTGTCGCCCGCGCCCAGGATCAGGGGGCTCCCGTTGCGCGCGGCTATAATCCTGCCCGGCTCGTTTTTACTGAGAATGCAAAGACCATAGGTGCCTTCAAGCTTTGATACGGCCTTCATGACTGAATCAAGAAGATCGCGGTTCTGGTTGTAATAATACTCGATCAGGTGGGCGATGACCTCTGTGTCTGTTTCGCTTCTCAGTTCGTGGCCTTTCTGGGTCAACATCTGCTTTATAACGGTGAAGTTTTCAATAATGCCGTTATGCACAACGGCAATCTCGTTTTTGCAGTCCGTGTGCGGGTGGGCATTGCGGTCGGAAGGCACGCCATGGGTCGCCCAGCGCGTATGGCCGATACCGGTATGGTAGCCGTGCAGGGCTTCCTGGTTCTCCAGGCCGAGGGCGCTTTCAAGGGCGGATATCTTGCCGTTCTTTTTCCGAACATAGAGGTCCTCGCCGGCGAGGGCAATACCGGCAGAATCGTAACCCCGGTATTCAAGCCGTTTCAATCCGTTCATTATAATGTCAACAGCATCCTTGCCGCCGACATAACCGACTATTCCGCACATCGCGTGGTCCTCCGAGCAAATAGAAACACCTTATTATTCAAAACAAATAGTCAAGAGATAAAATGTTTCTAAAATGAAGATTCTGTTAAATAATACACTGATTTTATACATTAACAGAATATGATTTTTGTCATTATGTCATGTTACTGTAAATAAAATTTTTTTACGTGCTCCACTTATTAAGTCCTGCTGCCGATAGTAATATTAGGGAAATTTTCGTTTATATACCTGCCCGGTATGTATATATTGTATTATTGGTGTAAAAGAGATAATGAACGGCACACTGACCCAGACCAGTCGCAGACTCATTCTCGACCGACTCCCGGAGGGAGAAACCACCGGCAGGTCAGCTGATCTGTCACCCGGGAGGCTCGATTTTTTGCGTAATGAGGATGTGGAAACGGTCTTTATCATATCCTCCGATGTCGTTGATGCCGGGGAATACCTGGAACTCGTCAGGTCTTACGAGAGAGAAGGCTTTCGCGTGAGGAACATCCATGTTGAGAGGCTCGACGACAGGGCCGTACCCGGCGTTAATAGGATAATCGGCGAAATTAATGAACGGTTCAGCCGGGAAAGCTGCCTGATCCTCTCATATGGAAGGAGCCTTGCGCCTCTGCTGGTCGCCTGTTATTACGTATATGAAGGAGAATCTCCGGCCAAGGCCATCAACCGGGTAAAGAGAATCGATGCCCGCTTCATTGCCGGCGAGGACGAGATTGCTTTCGTGTATAAATACAAGCGGTTCGTCAATGTTGTCCGCGGGCTCATTGATGATGACTTCATCTTCATGCCTCTGGAGATAGAGCCGGCAGATACGCCGGTCCCGAGCGGAGGGCTTACCGCTGAATGGTTTGATGACCTGGATAAGTTCGAGTCTGATCAAATTGTGGAAAAACCCGAAACTGAGCCCGTAACGGGAGAAATGGCTTATCCTGATAAGAGCGAATCGATTGAGGGCAGGATGCATCTGTCAAAATCAGAGGCGTTGTCCGCGCCGGCAGTGGAGATGGTGCCTGAACCGGTTCAGGAAGCAGCCCGGGAAACACCCGTGATCCCCCGGATTACACTACCGGAAACAACACAAGAAAAAATGCCTGATTTGGTCGAGGCGAACATCTCTTCTCCGGCCGAAGATTCTGTCCGGGAACCTGCCGGCCAGCCGGCAATGACCCTCGATGAGCTGGTAGTCGACAGGCCTGCCATGCCGGTTGCAGGGGCCCCTGGCGTGAAATATGCCGGTGAGCATATAGAAAAACCGCAAACAAAATATTCTGTGCCGGCAGGAGTTGACAGGACTGATGCTGCACGGCGGAAGAATGTCGAAGAGCTTATTGATCGCAGGAAAGAGGCCGCTGGACCTCCAGCGGCAGGAGATACACGGGCCATGATGGCCTCTCATGAGAAATATCCTGTCACGGTAAAAAAAGAGGAAGCTGTACCGATACCGGATAAAACCGGCATGGATAGAAAAGAAGAGGCAATGCCGGCAGGCACAGCCGGAAAGACGGCGTCCGGCTCCAGGCTGGGGATCTATTCGATACGCTTCAAGCTTGTCACGATCATATCCGCGATCATGGTCGCCGCCCTTACCGGTATGATCCTTCTTGCAACATATTTCTTCAAGCATGACAACGAGCTCCGCGCATGGGAAAACAACCAGAAAATATCCGAGGTTACTGGATTAAAGGTGAAATCCGACTTTCTTTCGATCGTCGAGCGGTCGCGGGTGCTGCCCTCGGTATTGCCGAAGCTCGGCCCGGAGGAACGTGCGGCGATGTGGGAGAACGACGAGGATTTCCTGTTTATCGGGATCGCCGAGCGTTCGGGAGACGGCGGGCTCCGGTTCATAAGGACGATTTTCAACGATACCCTGATGGGAAAAAGCGGCCTGACGATGGCCGAGATCGATGCGGCGCACCGACTGTACGGGAAAGCCTTTGCCCGGTCGTTTGCCGGCGAGGTCGCGGTGCACAACGTGTCCCAGGCGTTCCGGGTGCCCGTTACCGGGTTCAGCCTGCCGCTCTACCGCGACATCAGGGGCGAGACCGGCCAGATACTCGTAAGCTACATCCGGCTTGACCGGCTTCTCAAGGCGTTCAAGACGACCGGTATTATTAATGTCTTCATGGTCAACGATGCCGGCGATATCATTGCCCATCCGGACGGGGCCATGATCATATCGGGCGGCAATTACCTGAAGCTGCCCATAGTCAAGCTCATGATGAAGAGCCCGCTCGATAACGGACAGATGCGTTACGACAACGAAAGCGGCGAGGCATATCTGGGCTCGTTCAAGAAAATCGGCGTCGGCGGATGCGGCGTCATCGCGACGGTCGAGGAGTCGAGGGCTTTCGAGCAGGTGTACCGGATCCAGCGGTGGAACTTTTACCTTACGGTTATCGTCCTGACGATAGCCATACTAATCGTGTTCATATTCGGCAAGACCATAACCAGCCCGATCCAGCGGCTGGTGAGTGCAACGGCGAGGATCAAAGAGGGAAACTACCACGTCGAGATAGAGCCTACCACGAAGGACGAGATCGGGATCCTTACCGACTCCTTCATAGAAATGGGCCACGGACTTGAAGAGCGCGAGAAGATGAAGGAGGCCTTCGGCAAGTTTGTAAACAAGGAGATAGCGGACCAGGTTCTCCGCGGCGAGGTACGGCTTGGCGGGGAGCGAAAGGACGTGGCGATTTTCTTTTCGGATATACGCAATTTCACCGCCATGTCCGAGAAGCTCGAGCCGGAAGAAGTGGTGGAGTTCCTCAACGATTACATGACCAGGATGGTCAAGTGCGTCAATGATACGCGGGGGGTGGTGGACAAGTACATGGGTGACGCCATCATGGCGGTATGGGGTGCCCCTGTGAGCACGGGAAACGACACGGAAAACGCAATAGAGTCCGCCCTCGCGATGAGACGCGAGCTTCTCCTGTTCAATCAGGGGCGTGGAACCGAAAAACAGCCGATCATACAGATCGGGTGCGGGATAAATACCGGGCCGGTGCTGGCAGGCCAGATCGGGTCCGAGGAAAGAATGGAGTACACGGTAATCGGCGACCCGGTAAACCTCGCCTCGAGGATCGAATCTCTTAACAAGCCGTTCGGCACGGACATCCTCATATCTGACGATTCGTACCGGCTCGTCAAAGACATATACAGACTTGAACCGATGCAGAAGATCTCGGTCAAGGGTAAATCCGAGCCCCAGCAGATATACGCGGTGCTCGGCAGGAAGGAAGATCCGGCCGCTCCCGGTTCACTCGATGAGCTGAGGGATCTGCTCGGCACGAAAGAGCAGCCGTTCCGCCGCCGGCGGGATGATCCGCACCAGGAAGAAGTAAAGTATGAAATTATCGAAGGTTGAGTTCTCGGTATATACCGCAGCCGCGGTGATACTCTGCGTTTTTTCGACCCTGTTTTATTTCGACTTTACAAGCAAGCCGGCTGTTGGGCAGGAGAGGATCGTCGGATCCATTGCCTTCAAGAAGCGGGTCGCGCAGCGAAAGTTCGCCTCTCAGGTCGTATGGGAAGACATCGAGCAGAAGGAACCGGTCTACAATAACGATACAATCAGGACATCGAACGCATCGGAAACCGTCATACGCCTGGTTGACGGAACGGAAATCATGGTAAATGAAAACAGCATGATCCTGCTTTCTCTGACCACAGACGAGATTGACATCCAGTTCAGGGGCGGCTCCATATCAGCAAAAAGGGGTGACCTGGGGGACGATAAACTCGGCGCCCTGAATATTACATCAGGCGATACCACCGTTTCGCTTGATAAAAGCGATGTCCAGGTATCGGGCGGTAAAGACAGGGGGATAAACCTGACGGTGAACAGGGGCGAGGCGAAGGTTACGGCCGGCGACACGGTGAAGCGTGTCGGAGAAAACCAGAAGGTAATCGTTGCTGCGGACGCAAAGAAAATCGATGTCATATCAATTCCGGTCAGGCCGATCTCACCCCTCCCCGACAGTGTAATAGTAACGAAGGATATGACCACGATTGTCACGTTCACGTGGGAGCCGCTCGGCCCCGAACAGGACGCTTTCATTGAAGTGATCGGCGAAGATACCGATACGATAAACCGGGTCGTAAGGAAGATAGAAGGGAACTCGCTTGTCCTGGGACTGCCGCCCGGGACATATAACTGGCATCTGACTGCAAAGAACAGGAAAACGGGAGCGATGGATGAGAGCGGGACCCGCAAGGTAACGATAGTGCGTGACCTGCCAGCCCGCCTCATGTCCCCGGTGAACGGGCAGGTCTTCAACCACGCGGGTGATAATCCTATCATATCCTTTACGTGGACCGGCGGCGATAACGTACAGCAGTATGAATTGTGGATCGCTACGGACCCGGGGATGAAATCGGTCGTCAGGATAATGAAGACTCCCGATAGCAGGATAGCGGTAGACTCGCTTGGCCCGGGAACGTATTACTGGCAGGTACACTCGCTTATCAAGGTGGGTAACAGGTCAAGCCGGACAATGAGCGGAGCACGCATGTTCGCTGTTGCGAAAACCACGATTACCGATCCGCCCCGGCCACTGTTTCCTGCTGATGGCGGGACCGTGAGAAGTGCTGTTATCATGAAAAAGGGCGTGTTGTTTTCCTGGAAGAAATCTGAAGACATCCCGCATACCATTCTCACCCTGTCGAAAGACAGCAGTTTCAGATCGGTCGTATATACGGGTAGAAGCAGTTTAAACGTTTTAACAGTGCGCACGAGGCTGGCTCCCGGTATGTATTACTGGAATGTCACCGGGCTACTATCGAACCGGAAGCTTACACGGCCTTCGGATTCCATGCGGTTTACCGTAAGCGATAATGACTCGATTCGGCTGATATCGCCGGTGAATGCCGCCGAGTTCAGGATGGCCGGTGCAACCGGTACGATCAGGTTTACCTGGGAACAACCGGAAACGTACGGGGACTATACGCTCCAGGTGGCACGGAGCAGGGACTTTGGAACGGTGATGCGGGAGGAACGGGTGCAGGGCGGCAGCGCTGTTATTTCAAAAATGCCCGGCGGTACGTATTACTGGCGCGTGTTGTTGCGGAGCGGAGAGGGCGGCCTGATGATGTCAAGCAGTCCGTATTCCATAACGGTCAGGGAACTCCTCAGCGAGCCGACTATAACCAGCCCGCGCAGGGGTGAGATCATCGATTTCGACAAAATGCAGGAAGTCAATCTTTCCTGGAAGACGCCCGATAACGCCAATACCTACCGGCTCAGGTTCTATCGCCTGGAAAACGAACGGGCACAATTGGTCAGCGAGCGCACCTTGAATGCAACTGCGATGGAGATTAACGACATGAACTTTCTTGGCGAGGGCAAATTCATGTTTACGGTACAGGCGTTTGAAACGAGCTTGGGCAGTGAGAAGATCCTGAGAGAAAGCCCTGTTTCACGGACCTATTTCGAAATCAGGCTGAACAAGATTGTGAAAAAGCCGAAAATCATAACACCGAAAGTACTCTACCTTGAATGACCTGCAACGTAGCGGATCCGGACGCAGGCATTACTGCGAGTATGAATAATTATATGACAAAAGAGTTGCAGGTGCACCGAATTATTATTGTAAAAAATCGAGGGGATGGCAATAGTGCCACTATCATAACACTCAAGAGTTGAAATATGATTAAAATTGATTTTGAAAAGTCTGGCGGTCTGGTGCCGGCAATTGCTCAGGATTGGGAAAGCGGCGAGGTGCTGATGATGGCATTCATGAACCGCGAGTCGTGGGAGCTGACATTGGCAACGGGTATCGTACACTACTGGAGCAGGTCCCGCAACAAGCTGTGGAAAAAGGGAGAATCGTCCGGCAACGTCCAGGAAGTAAGGGAGATCCGGGTTGACTGCGACAATGATACGATACTAATAAAAGTGAACCAGATAGGGCGGGCAGCGTGCCATGACGGCTACCGGAGCTGTTTTTACCGGATCGTCAGGGGCGATTCTGTTGTGGTCGACGGCGAGAGGGTCTTTGACCCCGAAACGGTATATGGAGAAAAAAAATGACGAAACAGATTAAGCTCGGTATTCCGAAAGGCAGTCTGGAAAATGCAACGATTGAGCTGTTCCAGAAAGCCGGGTGGAAAATAACCGTATCATCGAGAAATTATTTTCCCAGCATCGATGATGCCGATATCCAATGTTCCCTTGTGCGCGCCCAGGAAATGGCGCGCTACATTGAAAGCGGCGTTCTTGACCTGGGGCTTACGGGGCAGGACTGGATCCTTGAAAACGAGGCGGACGTCAAGCAGATATCCGACCTGGTATATTCCAAGGTGAGCACCAGAAAGGCGCGGTGGGTCCTGGCGGTCCCGGAAGATTCCCCGATCAAGACC
>Ga0116149_1000628_pt1 | contig 46307 bp, 42 predicted proteins | sample AD_UKC057_MetaG_FD_89787 | JGI IMG/M metagenome (GOLD analysis project Ga0116149, IMG submission 89787) | Active sludge microbial communities of municipal wastewater-treating anaerobic digesters from USA - AD_UKC057_MetaG | ecosystem: Engineered > Bioreactor > Anaerobic > Digestate | place: USA...
CAAAACTTATAAAAACAAAAGATAAGATAAAACTGTATGATTGTTTAATTAAACATGTGCTAAAACTTGATTGAAAATCTCCAAAAATAAAGTTTTGCAAAAGAAAATTAATTCCAAAATTAACAAAAAGTACTGCCAAATAAGCATGAAATATTTTATAATATGTTTTTTCTAAAAGTTTGACCTTATCAACATAATAGTAAACTAAGAAAGTAATTGAAAGTAAATCTATTAAAACAATTGACAGGAATCCCTCAAATGGTACAGATATTAAACCGCTAAAATATAGACTTAAAGCACTTAAAAAATAGAAAAGCCAAAAAACTACATTAACAAATGCTATCAAAAAATTATAATTTGATTTTTTTTGCATATTTCTTCAGTTTTTACAAAATCCCCAAATATAAGCATTTCAAACATACAAAATGCAAATTAAATCTAATTTTTTGCCAACTAATAATTATTTTGTTAGCAAAACTTTAATTATTGCTATGATAAAGTTTAGTTAAAGGATTGTATTTATAAAAATCAAATCATATTTCTATACCCGAAATGGATTTTTGATGCATTAAACATAAAACTATTTGAGTTTAATTTTCCTACAGCAATGAATAGTATTGTGCTTTTGCCGAATAATTACACCTTATCCGTAGGACAAACGCATTATAGTCTTATATTATCCCCACGGACAAATAATATATATTCACAATTCTTTAATATTGTACTTTATTATTTATGCTAAATAAGTTTTCGTATAATTATTGACTAAAATTTCAATTTTTAGCCATAATTACTCTTTGTTTGGAATAACAAGATCTGGATAATTTTCTTTTATATCTTGCATATATTCTGTTGTATTACCAAATACTCTAACTCGTAATTCTGTTTCTAAATTTGGATTAGGAATTGTTTGTGCCGACACACGCATAACCATTTTTACAGGTTTATTTGGATTTTTCACATTATTATACTCGTAAAGACGGTGTATTGATTTTGGATATAGCATATTATCATCACTAACATATTCAATCCTATTATATTTTCGTTGTGTATCTACGTATTTAATTGGTTTTGCAAGTTTCCTAACAGTTGTTAAATCGACATTCTTTGTCTCAAAACTTTCTTCAAAAAAATAAATATTTTTATTATTTATAAACCCAAAATAAAAATTATCAAGTCGCACTTCATCGTCTAAATATTTAACCACAAAAAGAGTAGTGTCTTGACTTCTCAACACCTCTATATCTTTTTTTCGTTTTTTTTCACTTTTTGAAGAATACCGCACAACATTTTTATTATCTAAATACATTTGTATATAATCATAAGGTTCTGCTCCTTCTTTATCCTTTATTGTATTTGAATATAAATCAAGCTTACATATATAGCTCATAGTGTTGTTTGCATCTTTTATATAATTATGCCTGATAATTCCTTTCATAATTTCCTTTTGATTTAATTCAGGTATTTCATATTCTATTTTAAAAGAATAATAAACAGTAGTATCTCTTACATTACGCTTTTTGCTATTTGTCTGAAAAAGATTAGAAAGATGCACATTTGCATCATATTGAGCACTTACATCAACATTTTCTAATAATATAACCTTATCGTCTAACTTAATGTCACAAATTTTATTATTGCCAAGAAATATTGTAGTATCTTTAAAACCAAAGTAAATACATCTTATTTCCGTAATGCTATCATGAATTTCGCACCGCCCACTATAGGAAGAAACGGCAATAAGGTCAATTCTATTAATATATACTTGCACATCTTCAATTGGTGCATTATTATTGTCGGAAAAGAATAGTCTTTTATTTTCTTGAGCTAAAGCACTAAAGTTTATTGTCAAAAATAACACTACAATTTTTATTGTTTTCATATGTCTAAAATTTTATTGTAAGTTTTTTACAAGTATAACTAATATTTTTATTTTTTCCAAATTTATTTATAAAAATCAAATCATATTTCTATACCCGAAATGGATTTTTGATGCATTAAACATAAAACTATTTGAGTTTAATTTTCCTACAGCCCAGACTAATGAAAAGATTCCTGCTCCTGTATTTAGTTCTATTCCTGCTCCAAAGCTGAGAGCATAATTGTATTCTTTATTTATTGTATTTCTTTTTTCGAAATAAGCAAAATCGCACAAGGCAAAAACAGCAGAATTTTCTTCAATTCTATAAAGTATTTCTGTGCTCGCAATAGAATATGAGCTTGCTGGTAATGACAAGTCGTCGAAACCTCTAATAGTTTTCAAACCTCCTATCCTATCCAATTCATTTTCAAACAATTTTTTACTAAAAATACTCGAAGTGTTAGATTTGAATTTAAAAATTAAATTTCTATAAATTGGTAAATATGCTGTTAGCTCAAGTTTGTTTTTTGTTTGGAAAATATTTTTTTTATCTTCTTCAATAAAATCTTCGTTTTTAAGTCCAAAACCACTATTCAAAAACAAAACAATTCCTTTATTCGGCGTTAAAATGTTATCTATATTAATTAATCTAAAGCCAAAACCAAAAAGTTTAGATTTAACACTACTTAATCCGTCAGTGGCAGAACTTAAAACAATTGAGTTTTTATTTTCAAGAAATAAGTTAAATCCTGTTGCATTTGAATTTCCATAAATTATTTGTGCATCAAACAATGTGTTTAACCAAGTGCTATCTTTTTTTTCTAAATTAAACCCAAGTCCTATTCCAAAATCAGATTTAAAAATATAGGGATACAAAAAATCAGTTTCTAAATTTTGAGAAAAAGCATCATATTTTTTCCAATTTACCGACAAAACTTCGCCACGAGCAAAAGAATTAACTAAGTTTAACTGTAAATCGCCTGTTAGCAAAAGTTTTCCTGTAGTTATATTATTTGGTAAAATTCCTAAAACTCCGCTAAAACTACCTGCTTTTTTATTTTTTAAATATAATAAAATATCTGACTTATTCTCACCAAAAGCAAGTTGAAAAGCTCGTGTTTGCTGCAAAAATGGAATGCCAGAAATTGATTTATTTATGTTTTTAATTTTTGAATAACTAAAAGCATCGTTTTTTTTAATATTTAATACCTTATTAATATAATATGGTTTAATTTTAGCTTCGGACTTGATAATTATACTATCAAAAACAAAATATTCTCCTGAATCAAGTTTTATTATAGCAGATATTGAATCGTTTTCAATTTCAATATTTTCAATTTCAAATTTTGCAAAAGGATAACCCTTATCTGCTAAAACTTTTAAATATTTTTCATGATTAAAACTTGGGTCAAAAAATGCTTCTTTATCAAAATCCTTAAAATTCAAGGTTTTAGCAAGGCTATCAATCTCAAAATCAAGTTCTTTAAGAATATATTTTTGACCTGAATTATAATAAGCATTTACTAACTTTTCGGCATAAACAATGCTATCATAGCCTGCTGAATAAAATCCTTTTGAAAATTCTGATAATAAAAACTGATTTAATTTATTTTCAGCATCAACACTATCGGTAAAATTCTGAGTTTTTAAAGAAATTTGTTCAGAATTTTCAGAATTAATTGTAAGGATATTTAACTGTTGAGCAAAATTTATTTTTTGTATAAAAACACAAAAAACTATAAAAAGAAGAGAATATCTAAATATTAATTTCATTCATTTCCTATACTTTGTATAGAACCATAATTTTCGTTAAATATTATCTTTAGCTTTTTATTTTTAAACATTTTTATTGGCAAATATTCTATTTGTCCGAACTGAGGCACTACAACATTAGCTTTATAATAATCAACATTTTCGACTTTTACTTTTATTGTTGCATTCCCTGGTATTCTGTAATAAAGTCCTTGAGGTTTATTTGCCTTAGTTGAATTAGCTTTGTTTTTATAAAAATTAGAGATTTTAGAATGTTTTTGATTTTTTGTAAGCTCAAAATAAACTTGTACAGGTTCTTCGGCATGTAAATTTAAAAGTTTTACCTTTTGGGTTTCAACATTTCCATCGGGAATAATTTCAAAATCATATTCTTGATATTTATATTCAACTTTTCCAATAAAAAGCGACAAATATTCTTTTTCTAATTCTTCTAATTTAGCAACCATAAATTCCAATTCTGTTGGTGGATTTTCCCATTCAAACATTCCTGCTAATAAAAAGAACTTTTCTTCGCGTATTTTAAGAATAAAATTAGCAGCTTCTTCGGCTTTTTGTTCAAAAGTTTTACTTGTTATACTTGTATTATAAACAGGAATTTTTTGATATATAGAGTCTATCTGAACGACCTTATAAGTTGTATCAGTAATGTTTGAAAAGTTTTTTTCAACCGTCAAATCTGTAAACAAAGGAAAATGAAAATTAGAAAACTCAAAACTTTCACTTAACAAATCACTGTCTAACAACAGGTTATCATCGCTATCTATTTGCACTCCATACGAAGATATTACACCATTTTCATTTAGATAAATTTTAGGTTCTTTTTTTGATTGTACTACAAAACTTGCATCAAAATCTGTAATATATTTAGGAATTATTTCAATATTTGAAATATCAGAAAACTCAGAATATTCTGTTTTAACATCGCTAATTATCAAATATTTTTCGGCATATTGGGCAAATGGGCCAGGATAAAAACATTCTGTTGCAACATTTACTTTAACTTGAAAAACAACTTTAGGTAAAGAATACACATACATATTTTCTTTAACCTTCAATTCCTCATTAGAAATGCTATAAACTTTAATTTGAGCAAACGAAGCATTTACAAAACCAAAAAAAACTATTAAAAACACTAACTTTTTCATATCGTACACTCTTTTTTTGCAAAAATAATAAATCCTCTGAAATAATAAGCATTATAAAAATTAGTTTAAGTAAACCTCATCATCTTCGTCATCAGTCCAATAATCGTCATCTTCGTCATCAGTCCAATAATCATCTTCATCGTCGTCAGCCCAATAATCATCAAAAAACTCGTCATGTTGGTCTGGCATATTATGTGCTTCATCAAACAATTCTGATAGTGGCGAATTTACATTTCTAAGATAATTAAAACTATTTCCTAAATGATCAATAATATCAGAAGCTATCATAGTTTCTTGACTTTTTACAAAACTGGCAAAATCTCCTGCATTTGCATGTATATACACAGCCAACAAAGCTGCATTTTGAGCAGAATAATTTTGAGCTAACAAAGAAGTTATCATTCCTGTAAGCACATCGCCAGAACCAGCTGTTGCCATTCCTGGATTACCTATAGTATTAAAATACACTTTAGCTTCTGGTGTCGAAATTGCTGTTACTCCAGATTTTCTAACAATTATAATTCCTGTTTTTTTAGAAAAATCTCGCATAAATTCAATTGCTTTAAATTCAGAGTCAAATTTTCCAAATAATCTTTCAAATTCTTTAGGATGTGGGGTTAAGATTGTTCCTGGTTTTAAATATTTAAGCAATTCCTTATTTTCAGAAATTATGTTCAAACCATCTGCATCAATAACTAGAGGTTTTGTATTAGTTTTTAGAAAATTTGCAAAAGCATTTTTTGTAATATCATTCAAACCTAAGCCAGGTCCAATTCCAATTACGTTATACTTTTCAAAATCTTCAATCTGAGAAAAATATTTTTCATTTTCATCAATTGAAAGCATTGCTTCTGGAATAGAAATTTGCAAAACATCAACAAGTTTTTCGGGTACATGTACAGTTAGCAAACCTACACCCATTCGCATACAAGCTTTTGCTGCCAATATTGCTGCTCCTCCTTTTCCATACGAACCCGCTATCAACAAGGCATGTCCAAAATCTCCTTTATGAGCAAAACGTTTTCTATCCACAAGCATATCTTGTGGCAAATTCTTACTAATAACATAAAATGGAGTTTCTAATTTTTGCTCTATTTCTTCTAAAAAGCCTATTTTTACACAAATTGTTTCACCAAAATATTTTTCATTTTCAGCAAATAATGATGACAAAGGCAAATAACCAATATTTAAAGTAAAATCTGCTCTTACTTTAGCTCCATTATTTTCAGAATTATCTTCGCCAAACAAACCAGAAGGGATATCCACAGAAACTACAGTATTTTGAGACTCATTGATTTTTTCAATAACTTCAGCATATTTGCCAAGCACTTCTCTATTCAAACCATTTCCGAAAATACAATCTATAATCACTCTGTCTTCAAAATCTGGTAATTGCTCAACATCAGTTATGATATGTAAGTTGTGATTTTTGTTTCTCTTTAATTTATTCAAATTTGTTTTACATTCAGGACTAATTTTTGAAGAGAACTGACAAAAAACAGTAAGCACATCAAAATCTAAGGCTTTATACATACGACTTAGAGCTAAACCATCTCCACCATTATTACCAGGACCGCACACAAAATAAAATCTTGTTTCTCTAATATCAATAGTGTCATCTTTTTTGCGTAAGCACTCCACAATTGGGTCTAACAATTCTGCAGCTGCTTCTTCCATTAAATCTATTGAAGCAATTGGTCTATTTTTGATAGTGTATTCTTCTATTTTTTTTATTTGTTCAGATGTAAATACTTTCATGATTTTTTTCGTTAAAAATAAAAAATATTCCAATACATATAAAATGTTATTAAAATTAATTTAAAACAAAATGAAATATCAAAAACATTCCTATATTTGCAAAGTTAAATAAAAGAATTATTAATTAATAAATTTTAGATTATGTTTAGAAATCATCCTAAGGGACTTTTAGGAGCATCTTTAGCGAACATGGGTGAACGCTTTGGTTTTTACACCATGATGGCTATTTTAGTTTTGTTCTTACAAGCCAAATTTGGTTTAAATGGAAAAGATGCGGGTCTTATTTATTCAATTTTTTATTTTTCCATCTATATTTTAGCTTTTGTAGGTGGTTTAATAGCTGACAGATTGAGAAATTACAAAGGAGTAATATTTGTTGGTTTGATTGTTATGGCGACTGGGTATTTAATGATTGGAATTCCAACAGAAACTCCTGTAGCAAATCAACTAACTATGCTAGTTATCACTTGTGTAGGCTTGTTTGTAATTGCATTTGGTAACGGTCTTTTCAAAGGAAATCTTCAAGCCCTTGTCGGACAAATGTACGACAACGAAAAGTACGGAAAAATGAGAGATTCAGGATTTTCTTTATTTTATATGTTTATTAATGTTGGAGGCTTTTTTGCTCCTTTCACTGCAATTGGAATCAGAAATTGGTGGTTAGAAAGGCACGGTTATGCATACGATGCAAATCTTCCAGCACTGTGTCATCAACACATAGACAACACATTAGAAGCAACAAAAGTTGTTGGCACAGGCGCTTTAGACAAAGCTCAAGGAGTTGCTGAAAAAGTATTTAGTTTAGACCCTATTAGTAAGTTTCAAAATTTAGCTTCAGAAGTTGGAGGACAAACTGAAAACTTAACAAACTTCGCAAACGACTACTTAAATATATTTACTTCTGGATTTCATTATGCTTTTATTGCAGCTATTGGTGCCATGATTATCTCGTTAACCATTTATTTATTCAACAAAAAACACTTCCCTAATGTTGATAAAAAAGCTAAAGCTACAGAAAGCCAAGATTCTGAAATCAAAATGGATGCTAAAGAAGTTAAACAACGCTTATATGCATTGTTAGCAGTGTTTGGCGTTGTAATTTTCTTCTGGTTCTCTTTCCACCAAAACGGCTTAACACTAACTATGTTTGCTCGTGATTATACAGATTTATCGGGAATTAAAATTAATTTAGGCTTTGTAACAATACAAGGAGCTGAAATTTTCCAATCCATTAATCCATTTTTTATTGTATTCCTTACTCCTATTATAATGGCTATATTTGGATGGCTAAGAGCAAGAGGTAAAGAGCCTTCAACACCTAAGAAAATTGCAATTGGAATGGGAATAGCTGCAATTGCTTACGTTGTTATGGCTATAGGCTCATACGACTTGCCATTATTTAAAGACATACAAAGTAGTCCTCTAGATAATGCACTTAAAGTTACTCCTTTCTTACTAATTGGAACATATTTTATTTTAACAGTTGCTGAACTTTTTATTAGTCCACTAGGAATTTCTTTTGTTTCAAAAGTGGCTCCACCTCATTTGCAAGGGCTAATGCAAGGTGGTTGGCTAGGTGCAACAGCAATAGGGAATCAACTACTATTTATAGGTGCTATTTTATATGAAAGCACACCACTATGGTTAACATGGACAGTTTTCGTTGTTGCTTGCTTATTGTCAATGATTACAATGTTAGCAATGTTAAAATGGTTAGAAAGAATTACTAAATAATTAATTTAAATTTTATAAAAATGAAAAAGATAATATATTTTTTTGTTATTGTTGCTTTATCACTTACGACAATAGCCTGTTCAAAACAAAATGCTGTAGAAGATGTTGAACGAAGTATTGCCAAACTTAATCAATTTAATTCTACATTTGAAAAATTTTATAATGACGGTGTTATAGACGGAATTAACACAAAGGGAGATAAAAATAAAGATGAAGATTCAGAGTATAACCAGCTTAAAAAATTAGCTGAAGAATATTATGAATTGATTAATCGTATCAATTCTAACATCAATGAAGATAAAGAAAATGTTAAAAAAGGTAAGAAATCAAATGGCTACGAAGATGAATATAAAAAAGCTGTTGAAAGTAAAAAAGATGAAATAGAAAAAGCTACTGATTTATTTATTAAAAACCTTAGTATCTTAAACAATTGTTCCGAAGACTATAAAATAATTGAAGAAGAAACACAAGATGTTATTACTGAAGAAACCGTTGAAGAAACTGTTGAATAGATAGAAATAAATAATTATAAAATAAAAAAAGTTGCAAAATATTTGCAACTTTCTTTTATTAATAGTAATTTTACAATCATTAATTTTAATACATTATATTTATGAAACAAATTTTTAAATTTATTGGTTTAAGTTTAGCTTTAATGCTATTTTCTATTGTGATTTTTGCACAACAAGATTGTTCAAATCCACACATGATCACTACAATCCCTTTTTCAGCAACTGGACTAAGTACTGAAGGAATGGGAAACTTATTTGATGCTGACGATTTATGCACATCTAACGCTATGGTAAACGAAGAATATATTTTTCAGTTCACTCCTGCAGAAGATATGCAAATTAATATTGCTTTAGAAAATACAGAAGTAACTTATTCAGCTTTCCCTATGGCTACTGATGATGCAAACATAGGACTGTTTTTAACTAACAAATGTCCTGATGAACCTGCAGGAACTTGCATAGCATCTGTTGACAACCAAACCAGCAATCCTTCCTTAAACAACATTAACGTATCTGCAGGTCAAAATTATTTTATAATCGTTAGCTCTGCTAATGTCCCATTTTTAGGCGGCACTAATGTAAGTTTTGACATAAAAATAACAAGAATTGTAGATTATGATTTAGAAGTAACATCTATTTCTCTACCTAATAGTTCTTGCAGCTTAGGTGATGAACAAATTTCATGTGTAATAAAAAATAATGGAACATCTAATGTTACTAGTCCATTTAATATTTCATATTCGGTAAATGGTGGAACATCTGTTGTAGAAAGTTGCTCAGATCCTATTAATTCAAATTCAGAAATAACTTACACATTTACAAATCTTGTTTCGTTTACTAATACTGGCGAATACAATATTGAAGTAACAATAGACTTCCCACTTGACGAAAATGTAAACAACAACTCTTTAAGTGCAACAACATATTATTTGCCAACTTATACAAGTTTCCCATTTACTGAAGATTTTGAAGCCGGTAAGGGCTTTTGGTCAACTGGTGGAACATCATCAAGTTGGGCTTATGGCAATCCATCGGCATCACCAGAAGATCTTGTGATAAACTCAGCAGCATCAGGACAATTTTGTTGGATAACAAATTTAAACGGCAATGCAAATACTAACGAAAATTCATATATCGAAAGTCCTTGCTACGATTTATCTGCACTGCTTCTACCTTGTTTAGAAGTAAACTATTGGGGAGATTTTGCTATATATGGAAACTCTGCAAGCATAATAGCCTCTGCCGATAATGGCGCAACATGGGACACAATTGCTAATCTGAACGCTTCTGAAAACTGGGAAACTCTTATAATTGCACTTCCTAATTTAGTTAACGAAACAAATGTTAAATTTAGAGTTACTTTCAAAAGTAGTTTCCTTGTTGCTAACGGTTTAGCTATCGATGATTTCACAATTAAAGAATCTGTTTTAAAAGATGTTGGAGTTAGCAATATTATTAGTCCAAATACTGGCTGTGGACTATCCGATATAGAAACAGTAATAATTGAAGTTACTAATCACGGTATCCAAGCTCAAGACAATATTCCTGTAAATTATTCTATAGATGGTGGGGTAACTTGGTTAGCAAGTGACGAAATTATTCCTTCTATCGTTTCAGAAGGTACAGTACAACACACTTTTACTATTACTGGAGATTTTAGCGAAATTGGAGAATATGAAATTATTGCCAAAACCAATCTTACAGGAGATGAAGTTGCTGACAATGATAGCTTTACAAAAACTGTTTATAAACAAAACACAATAGTTGTTACCGATACTTATTCAGAATCATTTGAAACTGGAAACGCTGGCTGGCTGGCTTATGGAACAAATTCTAGTTTAGAGTTAGCTCAACCCAATGGCACTATAATAAACCAAGCTGGAGATGGCGAATACGCTTGGGTAACAAATCCTAACGGTCCGCATAATACTAACGAAACTTCTTACTTAGAATCTCCTTGTTTTGATTTCAGTACCCTAACAAACCCAATATTTAAAACAATGATACAGTATGAAACACAGATGATAATGTCAAATTTTTATGTTGAATATTCAACAGACGGAATAGCTTGGGATACTGTAAGGGCAGGAACTGTTTCAAATAACTGGTATGGTAGTGGTTTTATGAGTTTTGGAACTTGGGGTGGCGCATCAGAAGGCTGGCTAGATGCTTCGACTGAAATTGGTTTCTTAGCTGGACAATCAAGTGTAAAATTTCGCTTTGTATTTAATTCATCATCATTCCCATGGGGTGGAGAAAATACCGAAGGTGTGGCTATAGATTTTATTAGAATTGAAGAATGTGCAGATATTCCAGAAGCCATGTTTTCATTCGAAACAAACCAACTACAAGTTCAATTTACCGATGAATCAACAAATGCCAACACTTGGGAATGGAGTTTTGGAGACAACGCTTTCATACCTTCAACTTCAACCGAACAAAATCCAAGTTTTACTTACTCACAAGACGGACAATATACTGTAAGCTTAACAGTAACAAACGCTTGTGGTGTATCAACTTATGAAACTACTGTAAATGTTACTACTACTAATCTAAATGAAAATTACAAGGATTTAACTAATATTTATCCAAATCCTACAAGTAATTTCATAAATATCGAAAATATTCAAAACTCAGAAATAAATATTTATGATGTAAATGGAAAATTAGTCTATTCTAAATTTATAAAAGAGAACAAATTGGTTTTGGATATTAAAGATTGGGCAAATGGAATTTATTTTATTAAAACGCCTACTACTTCACAATCATTTATTAAAGAATAAAAAAACGGTGTTTTATAAGTGTCAAACTGCTGCGTTGCTTTCAATATTCGGACTCAGTCGCGTACACTTCGGCTTTGCTCAGTGCAACGCTTCATGTACGCTCCTTCGTCCTCAATTTCAGACGCCTTGCATTTTAACACTTCTGAAACACCTTGAAATCACGTTGCAAAATAGTGCTTAAAACAAGAAAAAACGGCTACTCAAAAGGTAGCCGTTTTTTTTCATATTTAATTTAATTATTTCTTTTTATAGCTAATCTTCACAGGAGTTGGATTTTGTAAATTATCACTTATAGGACATCTGCTTTCAATAGCTTCGAGCCATTTTTCCAAAGTAGCTTCATCAGCATCAGTATCTGCTTTGATACTTAGGTTAATTTGTTTAAAACCAGCACGTTCTTCATTAGACTGTCCAAATAGTTTTGCAGGATTCAAATCTCCATAGATATCGATTTCTACACCTCTTAACTCAAAATTCATTTCCTTTGCTACTAAATGAGCTACAACATTTATACAGCCAGAAAAAGCTGCTATAAGATATTCAACTGGACTTGCACCCTCATCGGTTCCACCCATTTCTTGAGGTTCGTCAATGATAATTTCAAAATTTCTTGCTTTTACAATTGTTTTCATTGGACTAGCGCTTACTGCTTTAATCCTTGAGCTTAAATCTGTCATAATATTTTAATTTAAAAGTTTATAATATTTATTTGTTTCAAATATAGAATTGCAATACCTTTTTGCAAAATTAAAAACACATTAATATTTCATAAACAAACATGCAATTTTACTTGTTTTAATATCTATTAATACTTAATTTTACGTAAATTTTGAAATTTTATATATGCAAGAAATAAAAAGATTTTCATGGGCAACAAATCTTACCGAGGAAGAATATTCTGAATTAATTAAAAGTTCAAGTTTAATTAGCTACAACAAAAACGAAACGATAGTAAAACAAGGCAGTTTAGCAAGCCAAATCTTGATGTTAGAAGAAGGTTTTGTGAAGCTAAACATTGAAATTAAAGGAAAAGACTCTACATTTAGATTTAGTGGAGATGGCGATTTTATTGGCTTGGCATGTTCATTTGTAAAGAAAAAATTAGACTTTTCTGCTGTAGCTGTAACAACATCAAAAGTTAGAGTTTTCGACAGAAATATTTTCGAAGACTTAATACAAAAAAACGGAAAATTTGCCATAGATTTAATTACTATAATGTCGGAAATGACAAGCGCTGCCATACACAGTTTAATAATGATTAGCCACAGGAATGCAAATGGTGCTTTAGCAATTTTATTATTGCGTTTATACACACTTTTTAAATCAGAAAAGTTTACTTTACCTTTCACTCGCGAAGAAATGGCAATATCATTAGCTTACTCAAAAGAAAGTGTAATCAACATTCTATCTGATTTTCAAAAAGATGGAATTATAAAACTTAGCGGAAGAAATATTGAAATTTTAAAATTAGATTCACTAAAAATAATTGCTGAAAACGGATAAGAAAATCAACACAAAAAACTATTTTCAATGAAAAAAATATTCAATTTTATATTAGTTGCAGTTTTTACATTTACAGCTTGTAATTCGACAAAAAGTCCTATAAAAGTTAAAAATGGTGTATTACAGCCTATTGAAACAGAAGTTCCTGTTCGTCCTGCTGGGCAAAAACACGTAGTTGGACTTACAGCTCCAAAAATTGACGTTGTTCGCGTTGGTTTTATAGGTTTAGGAATGCGTGGACCAAGTGCAGTATATCGTTTTACTCATATTCCAGGAGTTGAAATTAAAGCACTTTGCGACCTTCACCCTGATAGAGTTGAAAACACTCAAAAAATATTAGACGAAAGAGGTTTACCACGTGCTACAGGCTATTCAGGAAGTGAAGAAGCTTGGAAAGCAATGTGTGAACGTGATGACATTGATTTAATCTATATTGTAACTGACTGGAAACGTCATGCAAATATGGCTATCTACGCGATGGAGCATGGAAAGCATGTAGCGGTTGAAGTTCCTGGTGCTATGACTTTAGATGATATTTGGAGAATAATAAATACAGCTGAAAGAACTCAAAAACATTGTATAATGCTTGAAAACTGCGTGTATGACTACTTTGAACTAACTACACTTAATATGCTTCAAAAAGGTGTGTTCGGCGAAGTGCTTTAGGCTGAAGGTGCTTATATTCATCAGTTGGAAGAATTTTGGGGTGCTTACGAATCTGACTGGCGTTTGGACTACAACCGCAAATTTCGCGGAGATGTTTATCCTACTCACGGCATGGGACCAGCTTGTCAAGCGTTAGACATTCATCGTGGCGATAAAATGAACTACTTGGTAGCTATGGACAGTAAACCTGTAAGCATTCCTGCATTTATTGAGAAAAAAACAGGCGAAAAAGTTACAGATTTTAAAAACGGACAGCTTACTATGACTATGATTCGTACTGAAAAAGGCAAAACTATACATATTCAACACGACGTAGCAACTCCAAGACCGTATTCTCGCTTGTATAATATAGCTGGGACAAAAGGTTACGCCTCTAAATATCCATCGCCAAACTACGCGATACAAGGAGAGCAATTAGATTCAAGTGTTACTCCAAATCACGAAGATTTGAATGCTCACTCTTTCGTTTCAAAAGAAGTTAGAGAAAACCTGATGAATAAATACAAACACCCTATACACATTGAGTTGGAAGAACAAGCAAAAAAAGTTGGCGGACATGGTGGTATGGACTTTATCATGGATTACCGCCTAGTTTACTGCTTGCAAAACGGTCTTCCTCTAGATATGGACGTTTATGACTTAGCTGAATGGAGTTGCTTAGTACCGCTCACACAAATTTCTTTGGAAAATAATTCTGCACCAGTCGCCATACCTGACTTCACCCGTGGTTATTGGAATATCACAGAAGGCTATCGCCACGCTTTTGCAAAATAAAAAAAGAAAATAAAATGTTCTTTCTCTCAGCTTCTTTCAACTTTACCTTCGGTGAGCTCGCAAGCTCGGTTCTACACTTCAACTACGTTCAGTGCATCGCTTTTAACTTTTAACTGAATCAGTAACTTCCCCAAAATTTCCTCAAGCCCCACTCTACGGCAGCAAAAAGAAGTATCACAAAAAACAATAAATACAAATCTGTAAAATCGTGTAATTTTTCATTTTTATAAGCTACATCTGCAATGTTTTGATCTGCTTCTATTTGTTCTCGGATTTTATTCATTTCATTAGGGTAAAAAACCTTAGCATTTGTTTTTTCAGCCAACTGATGCAAGACAGAATGATTAGCTGTTGTAATCAAAGATTCTATATTAATACTTTTCACTAGAAATTGCCCAGCAAATTCATAAATTCTATTGTCAAATTTTGTTTCAACATTAAATTTATATTTTCCTGCTTCAAGTCTTCCCATATCGAGCCTATAGGAGTTTCCAAAATTCAAAAATGAAGAAGTAAATTCTTTACCTTCTTCATTTGTCAACACAAGGCTAAGATCTAAATTTGGCACTAAATCAAAGGCTTCGTTATAGAATGACGCATTTATCAAAACAGGTTCGTTTTCGTTATATATTTGTTTAAACTCTACGTTCAGTTTATCTTTAATTCGTTTAACCAAAAGATATTGCACAGTTTTATTTATAAAAGCATTGAAAGATTCATGGTCGGAATTATATTTATAATCATCAAGTCGCCATCTCCAAATTCCTTCGCCACATATAACACCAAGTTTTGAGCCTAAATTGTCGTCAACAAATGCAATTAATGGTTTAGTAGTTTTAACGCCATTAATAGATTGATACAAAAGAATTTTAGCTTCATTTTCAAAATTATAATCTGCAAAATTCACTTTTAATGGCGATAAATATTTGAAAAAACTTTGGTCAACACCTAACTCAAAGGCAACAAAATTCAAATTTAAACTTCCAAGTGCATCGTCCATTTTGTTTGAATTGGCAACAATTTTCATTCCTGTTTCAACAGAGTTAAACGCTTGAATTGAAGTATTTGCTCCAATAATATACAAACTTGGAATAGAATTTTTCTTAATTTCTGAAAGTATTGTTGTTGCAGCAAACTGAACAGATGGCAACTGATGTAAAATTACTAAATCATAATTTTTCACACTTTCATTAAAATCGTAAATATACCTTAAATCAAGTTCAAAATCGGGATTATTTTTAAGAGCATATTGTATAGCTCCTAAATCGGGGTGTGGCGAGTTTGCCAAGAGCAAAATTTTATTTCTATTGTCAACAATATTTATGATAAAGTCTGCAAAATTATTTTCGTAGCTTATTTCTGAATCTAATTTTTTTAATTCTACAGAATATTGTTGAGTTCCAACTTTATCAGCAAAAAGCTCTATGTCAATATATTTTTGCTTTGAGTTTTCAGGTAGTTCGAACTTTTCTTTATAAATAATTTTCTCATCTTTAGTAACAATTATTTCGCTTTCTTTTTCTAAACATTTTTCGGCAGAAATTAAAATTCTAACTGGAAATTTATTTCCTAAAAATGCAATATGATTGTGCATTATATCTTTTAACATCAAATCTTTTTGAGAAATAGTATCTCCTAAAGCAATAGAATAAACAGGGAAATTGATATTGTTAAGATAAACTGGATTTTCGCCACTATTAAAAATCCCATCAGTTGCAATTAACACAGCTCCTAAATTCATTCCTGCATAACTACTAATAATCTCTGGAAAAATACTTGAAATATTAGTAAGTTGTCCTTTAAAATTTAAAACGGTATCTGTATTTATTGCTTCATCAAACTGCAAATATCTTAAATCAAATCTATTTTTTAAATCTGCAAGTAGCTTATTAAGTTCTGTTTTATATTGATTTTTATAATAAACAGAATCTTTATTTAGTAAAATTGACGCAGAATTGTCTTGCACAACAGCTAAAATTGGCTTTTGAACAATAGTTTCTGAACTTTTAAAAATAGGATTTAAGAGTAATAATAAAATTATCAGCACAAAAACAAACCTTAGGCTTGCCATTAAAATCTTTTTCCATTTTGCAAGTTCTTTGTAAAGTTTGTCTTTGTAATATAATAAAAAAGAAGTAGCCGCTGCAAGAGCAACAGCTACTAAGATTAAATATTTTGGATATTCAAAATAAATTTGCACTTTGTAATTAGGTTAGCATTGCTCCACAAACGTTAATCACTTGTCCTGATATATATGAAGACATATCAGAGCCTAAGAAAAGTACAAGATTTGCAATATCTTCGGGTTGTCCAGCGCGTCTCAATGGAATTTTTTCAGCCCAAGCTTGACGAGCTTCTTCTGGAATTGCTTTTGTCATTTCAGTTTCGATAAAACCAGGAGCTATAGCGTTTACTCTAATATTACGAGGACCTAATTCCTTAGCAATAGATTTTGTAAATCCAATAAGTCCAGCTTTAGAAGCAGAATAATTAGCTTGTCCTGCATTTCCTGAAACGCCAACTACAGAGCTCATATTTATAATTGAGCCACTGCGTTGTTTTAGCATAGTTTTTTGAACTGTTTTTGTTAAATTATAAACCGATTTTAAGTTAACATTAATAACCAAATCCCATTGTTCTTCGCTCATTCTCATCAATAAAGCATCGCGTGTAATACCTGCATTATTAACTAACACATCAATTCTTTCAAAATCTGCAACTACTTCATTAACAGTTTTTTCAGTAGAATTAAAGTCAGCAGCATTAGAAACATAGCCTTTAGCTTTAACTCCAAATGAGGTTAATTCTTTTTCTAAACTTTTAAAATTATCATCAGCATTCATATCTGTAAATGCTACATTTGCACCAGCTTTTCCACATGCTAAGGCAATAGCTCTGCCTATTCCGCGTGCTGCGCCAGTAATTAAAACAACTTTTCCGTCTAATAATTTCATATTTTGTAAATTTTAATTTATGCAAAATTACAATAATATAAATTAAGAACAACTATTAAACAAAAATCATATTGATTTTTTACGACTTTTCTTAATTTATATTTGTATAGTTTTATAAAATTTTACTTAAACTTTCTAAATTTTTGACAGTATAAATTTTATCGAGTAACAGCTTCCAGCCATCTTTTAAGCGACTTCCGCCTATAATATTTTTTGACATAGGAAAAGCCTCTTCCAAAACTTCAAAATATTTGAGCATTTTTGCACTAGTAATATTTTCATTAAATTCTGTATAAACAACATCTGGCTGAAAAACACCTTTCATTTTTTCTAAACTTTCTATTGTCAACTTGTTAAAATAAAAGTGAATTTTATATTTTTTCACTGTTGCTAAAAAATAAACTAAAGCTAAATTACATGGGAAAGCTGATGAATCAGACTGAAATATCAAAATCTCTTTTGAGCTTCTAAAGGTTTTTTCCTTTTCAGCTAAACACAATATTTTTAAAGTTAATTTATTAAAAAAATAATCCGCATAAATTGAATCAATATTCCGAATTTGTATCAACTTTTTTATTTTAAAAATTAATGGTTCTAAAACATTAACAATAAATTCTTCGGGAAATAATTGTTCATAAACTTTATCAAACAAATTTTCAAAACCTTCGCCATCTTTTTCTAAAAAGAAAAATAAAAATTCTGGCAAATATTTATTAGACGAATTAAACTTTAAACTGTATTCTTCAAACAAGTTTTCAAATTCTGCTTCGGACAAAGAACTTAAATAACTAATTTTAAACTTAAAGCTTTGTAAAACAGTAATTTTCAACAACAAGTTCAAATCTTTTTGGGAATAAATTCTTTCATTTTGCACAGAACGTAAAGGAGAAAAAAGTTCATAGCGTTTCTCCCACATACGAATTGTTGATGCTTTTACTTCGCTAATAAGTTCTAAGTCTCCTATGCTATATGTTTGAAATAATTCCAATAAAAAAGATTTTGTTTGTCAATTTGCTATACAAAAATACAATTATTTTTCAAATGTAAGCAAAAAGTATAATTTTTTTCACTATTTGACGAAAAATATTGTCAATTTTATTTATTGACGAGTTTAATTTGAGTATTATTCATTTTTACAATCACATTTGTTTTGGATAAAATATTCCAATTGATTAAAAAAATATTTTTGTTCCATTATATCTAAATCTTTAAGTGTATCAATTAGTTGTATCGGTTTTGAAAAATATAAATTACAGCAAGTATCACATAAATATTCAATTGTCTTATCGCTGCTATCAAATATTTCCAAATTATGATTTTGAGAATATTCATTTAACATATTATAAATATTATTAGTAAGTAATTTTTTACATTGTGGCAATAATAAAATTTCATCTTCTTTACGTTTCTCTTTTTTAATTTCTAACTCATTTATATCTCTACTTTTAACAACTATTTCATTAATTTCTTTTTCAAAAAACAACTGAGGATTAATAAAAAAGTAAAATTCCATACCGTGATTTTCAATTATTGAAAAATTCCCAAGCATCAAATTAAAATCCCCAAAATTTGTCATGCACCCATCAATTTCATAACGTTTTTTATTAAATTTTATTTTTCCTTTCCCTTTAATTTTATCTAAAACAAGAGGAATTTTAATTTTTCCTTTATAATTACTTGGCATAATTAATTTTGCACATAAGAAAAAATTACCACGCTCGCTATTTTTCCACGGTATAATCAATTCTGCTCCCTCTGGTAAAAAATAAATATTTTCATTTTCAAGTTTATAATCAAAATTGGTGTAAAAAACTCTATTATCTTCTAGAGTAGAAAAAAGTAGTGCATTATTCATTACAAAAGCCATTGTAAAAGTCATCTTAGGACTATCTATCACAACATATCTTGCTGTATCATTAAACCATTGTGGATTATCACACAATTCTTTATATGAGGCTATTTGTTTATCATCGTTCATAAAATACACGCCTAAATCAGGATCGAGGACTTTCCACTTACCATCTGAAAAAACTTCTGTTACAACATGTCCTTCAATACACCAGCTACGAGCTTTGTAACCCAATGCTACAAGGATATTTGTTAAAACAGCAGATCTTGTTCCACAAAGTCCTCCTCCAACAGAGCTTAAAATAAGTTCTGGCATAGTAGTTCGTGTCCAATCATCAATAACAATATCTTTATCATGAAACGTATTATTATAAACAAATTCCCAAGCACAAATTTCTAAAGGTTTTTCAGGAAATTCTTTAGCTTTGTCTTTAATATAACTAACAATATTGTCCAAACTTGAAAAATCCTTGTTGTTTGGTAACACCTTAAATTCAATAGGCGAACGTCCTGCATTATAAATAGAAATATATTCATCTAAATTATATGAGATTTTAAATTCCTCTTCTTTTTTATTGATATTACTACACGAACATACTAAATAAACAATACAAACCATTTGAATTAGCTTAACAAGAATAAGTTTTATTGAAAAATTTTTCAAACTACTAAAAAAAACAATTTTATGATAATGCATAACTCTTAAAAATTTAATATATCACAAAGTTATAAAATAACTGCAAAAACAAGATTTTTCTCAAAATGAAAAAGCCTACTCAATTCAGAGCAGGCTTTTTCGATACTTATTATGAAAAAAAAAATTTACTTAGTTTCTTCGTCGTCTTTTTTAGCTTTAGCTGCTGTTTGCTTTGCAGGTTTTTCTTCTGTTTCGGCTTTAGCTTTAGCCTCTGTTTTTGCCTTTGGAGCTGCTTTTGCTGTAGTGTCTGCTTTTGCTTTTGGAGTAGCCTTTGCTTTTGGTTCAGTTTTTGGTTCAACTTCGGCTTTTACCTTTGGAGCAGTTTTAGCTGTTGTTTCTTTCTTTACAGGTTTTTCTTCTACAACAACTTCTTTTTCAACTTTAACCTCTTTTGCTACAGGTTTTTCGTCAGCAACAGGTTGAGGCTTAGCTACTTTTTTTGCAGGTTTTTCTGCAACCATTGTTTCAACTGTTTCAAAAGGAAGAACAGAGACATAAGATCTGTTATTTCTTTTCTTCTCGAACTTTACTCTACCATCAATAAGCGCAAACAAAGTATGATCTTTACCCATACCTACATTATTGCCTGGATGATGTTGAGTGCCACGTTGACGAACTATAATATTTCCAGCGATGGCAGTTTGCCCGCCATATATTTTAACTCCTAATCTTTTGCTTTCGGATTCACGACCATTACGCGAACTACCGGCTCCTTTCTTATGTGCCATTTCTAATTACTTTTTTAAATTATGCTTTAATGTCCTGAATTTCTATTTCAGTTAAATACTGACGATGTCCATTTAAAGTTTGATAACCTTTTCTGCGTTTTTTCTTGAATACAAGAACTTTGTCGCTCTTACAGTGTCTGAGAACTTTTGCTGAAACTTGAGCTTTTTCTACAACAGGTGCACCAACTGTAACTTTATTATTATCATCTAATAATAATACTTTATCAAATGTTACTTCGCTACCTTCTTCGTTTTCTAAGCGATGTACAAAAAATTTGTTTCCTTTCTCGACTTTGAACTGCTGTCCTGCGATTTCTACTATTGCGTACATTGTTTATTCAATTAAATATATTTCTAAATTTTAAAAAATCGGACTGCAAAGATAGAAATTATTATTCTATTAACAAACTATTTTTCATTATTTTTTTTATAAGTTTTAATTTTCTCGCAATACCAAGGGTTTAAACTTAAAAAATCACATATTTTCAGTAGTTTTAAATAAAAAAATCTGAATTAAATACTAAAACTTCCAAAACTCAGTTATATCTTTGCACAAAATTTGATTTTGAGAAATTTTATTTTTTACATATCGGTTTTAAGTTTTTTATTGCCTATAAATTTAAGTTTGGCACAAAAACCAATTCCAATGAACTTACCAAAATTAGATCAGCAAGTTGCTCATTTTGGATATTCTTTGGGCTTAAACACTATGGACTTTAATATTAGACCTTCAGCAAACTTTCTTTCAGAATTTGACACTGTAATGGCAGTTGAAGTTGAAAGATTTGTTGGTTTTAATATTAATATTATTTCAAATCTAAGACTTGCCGAACATCTTGATCTTAGATTTTTACCAGGATTAGTTTTCGGGCAAAGAAACTTAGAATATAAATTTATAAAAAACAATCAATTTAGGCGACACACTATGATGATAGAATCAACTTTTGTTGATTTACCAATATGTCTTAAATATCGTGCAGCGAGAATTAACAATTGGCGTCCCTATGTTTTAGCTGGCTCAAGTGTTAGAATTGATTTGGCTTCACAACGTAAAATAAATCCCGAAGAAAGACCAAAAATTAGACTTAAACCTTTCGACACCTATTATGAAGTTGGTGTTGGGCTAGATTTTTTCTTAGAGTATTTTATGTTTGGAATAGAACTAAAATCTTCGTGGGGAATATTCAATATAGTTGCTTACGACAAAACACAATATTCACAGTATTATAAAAAATTAAATTCTCATATGGTAATTTTAGGCTTTCATTTCGAAGGTGGTAAAATTGATAAAATTAAGTGGTGGAAATAAGCAATACAGTTAAAAGTTAAAAGAGGGAAATTAAAAGTCTGAAATTCAATAAATTATACAGCATAGTGTAGAGACAGTGCATGCGCCGTCTCTTATCTATACAAATTATAATTTATTGTACTATCCTAATTCTGTGCCGAACAATTACGCCTTGCCCGCAAGGGCAACATGTGATTAACCGTAAGATTTATCTTGCGGCGAAAACACTCCCCCAGACCCTTTGCCCGCAAGGGCAACACAATAAAAACAGTTAAAAGTTGAACCGAGTTTACGAGCTCGCTGAAAGCAAAAGTTTCTAAAGTTACAAAGTTTGCAAAATTTCTAAAGTCTCTAAGTTGTTGTCTGGTAGCCAAATGGTATTAATGCCGAGTTGTTTTGCAGCTTCAATATTTGCTTTATTATCATCAATAAATAATGTTTCGCTTGCTTTTAGTTTAGAATCGTTTAATACAAATTCAAAAGCTTGCAAATCTGGTTTTCTAAAACCTATTGTGTGAGAATAGTATGCTCGTTCAAAAATTTCATCAAACGATGCGAAGCCAAATTCTTTTACAAAATTTGCATTATAATATTCGTAATGAATTGCATTTGTATTACTTAGCAAAAATATTCTGTATTTATTTTTCAACGATAATAAAAGTTCTATTCGTTTTGGTGGAAAATCTAAAATAAGTGCATTCCAACAAGTTTCTATAATTTTATCATCTAAATCTGTATTTGAAATTTGCCTAAGTTGAGAATAAAATTCTTGTGGACTAATTTTTCCTGTTTCTAAATAATCGAAAATTTTTGTTTGACTAACAAGACTATAAAGTTGATCAAAATTTTCTAAACCATGCTTTTTAAATTCTATTTCGCTTTTATTTATGTCAATATTTAAAATAACATTTCCTAAATCAAATATTATATTTTTTATTATCATAAAGTCTTATTGTCTATTTTTTAGATTTTCGTTTCCAAAACGATGTTCTTTTCTTTACTTTTGGTTCTTCAAGTTTTACAATGTGAGGCGAGTCTGGGATAAGAATTTCTCTAATTTTTTGCCATCCTAGAAAACCTCCAATATTTTTATCGTCAATAAAGATATCAACATCTACTTTTCTACTAATATACTTATTAAACTCTTCGTTTGGATAACTTTCATTTATTGCCCAAAAAATCACACCATTTTCAAGACAAAAATTAACAGCATTTTGCAAATCTATACCATCTCTCACTGTCCACAAAATTAATTTATGTCCCTGAGCTTGAAGTTCACGTAAAACTTCAAAAGAACCCGGTATAACATTTCCTATATCAGGATATTTGTGTTCCACAATGGTACCATCAAAATCTACTGCAATTTTCAATTCCATTTTTTGTGTTTAATTTGCTAGTTTACTTGCTTGGTTTATATAAATTATAGTTGCGCCAATCATTTTACCTTATACATATATACTTTTGCATTTACTGCATTTGGATCTTCTGGTGCTATAATTAGTTTATCTTCCGTAAGAGTGATTATCTTAGTTCTATCTTCCTTATCTCTTCCTTTTATCTTTACGCTAACATATTGTCCATCTTTAGAAATTCTCCAAGTGCCTTCAGTTGTACCATCAAAACCTTTCTTTAAATATTTTTTGTTAGGATAAAACAGTACTTCTGTAGTTTCAATAATTTGTGCCATTTTTTCTTCTATAATCGGCTTGTATTGAATTGCTAATGGACTATCCCCCACATCTAAAGAATCCACTTTCCACTTTCCGATAATCATTTTACTATTATTCGCTCCTAAGTTTTGAGCATACGAGTTTATAGAAAAGATAAACATTAAACCTAGTAATAAAAAAAGTCTTGTCTTCATAAAAAAGGTATTATTTGTTTGTAATAATTTCATTTGTTGACAAATTTAATACTTTATAAGATATATCCAAATTTTTCAAAATATCTGGCATTCTTGAATAACTAGTGTCGGTAATGAAAATTTGCCCAAACTCATTATCTGCAACCAATTCAGTAATTACCTTAACTCTTTTTTTATCAAGTTTGTCAAATATATCATCTAAAAGCAAAATTGGTGCCATATCCAACTTGTTACGAATATACTCAAACCAAGCAAATTTAAGACTAATGACATATGTTTTTTGCTGACCTTGAGAGCCGTATCTTTTTATAGGCTGATTTTCGATTATAAAATCAAAATCGTCTCTATGAATTCCGTAAGAAGTATATCCCAAAGCCAAATCACGTTCTAAGTTTTTTCTCAAACTATCATATAAATTATTTTTATGAAGTTGAGATGAATAAACCAATTCTACTTTTTCATTATTATCAGAAATTAATGTGTAATATTTTTGAAAAACAGGAATTAATTCTTCTGCAAATTGTTTTCTCACCTCATAAATTTTCTCTGCATTTTCGGAAAGTTTAAAATCCCAAATTTCAATTTCATCAGGTTCTATTCTTTTTGTAGAAAAGCTGTTTTTTAACAAAATATTTCGTTGCTCAAGTACTTTGTTGTAATTTATAAGATTATTTAAATATGATTTGTCAAATTGAGAAATTATTGAATCTGCAAACTTTCTTCTAATATCACTTCCTTGATGGATTAAATCAGAATCGTATGGACTGGAGCATACTACTGGAAGTAAACCTATATGTTCTGAAAGTTTTTGATATTCAATACCATTTCGGCTAAAAGATTTGCGTTTATCTTTTTGGACGCCACAATATATATTTTCAACATTGTCATCAAGCTCAAACTTGCCTTTTATAACGAAAAAATCTTCGCCAGTTTTTATATTTTGCCTATCCGATGGGTTTAAAAAACTTTTACAAAAAGATAAATAATGAATGCTATCAAGAAGGTTAGTTTTTCCAATTCCATTATCACCAATTAAACAATTTATTTTAGCACAAGGCTCTAATTCAAAACTTTCAAAGTTTTTAAAATTAATTAGTGATAAATTCTTTAAGTGCATATTCATTTTTACAAAAGCACAAATTTAATAAAAATGTGAAGATTTATAAATTTAATTTTGTAAATATTTTTAACATGTTTATTGAGCGTTAAGGATTCTTACCTATTTATTAATATATCAAAAAAACTTTATTTCATTGTACCAATAAATTAATATTTGTGTATAGATTATTTTCATTCAAAGTGCTTTTTCAATTCGCTTGATTGAAAAAACAATTCCATTTCACACATTGCTTTTTTGGGATTTTTCTTGTCATAATTTCCAAGTGCAATAGAGTTTTCAACAGCTATTTTTAATCTTGGTTTTAACTTTAAGTAAATATCGTCTCCTTGTTTAGTGAAAAACTTTCGCGTTTTCTCATAGTTTTTTAAGTATTTTTTTAATTCAGTTTTTGCTTCTGCACAAGTGTCATAATACTTTGATGTTTTTTTAAAATGAAGCAGAAACCAAAATTCAAGACAAGGATTATTTACAATCACAACAACGTTTGCATAATTTTCTTCTAAATTTGCTCTATATTTTGCAAAAATTTCAAGTGGTGTTTCTTTCCCTTTTAGTGCTTCGTTATCTTCTTTGATAACAGAATCAAGGTCAACTATTCAAAAAACTTTTGTAAATTCCTTTTCCGACAAATCACGAACTAAATTGTATTGTTCTTCTACACTTTTTTTATTTGGAATTTCGGGCTTTATGCTAATACGAATTTTTGGTTCGTTTCTTTTCAACATTTGCAAATACCAAACTTCGTCATCGCCGTCAACTACAACAGCAATAGATGTTGGTGGTTTAGGTGCATATCTTTTAGGCTTTCTCATAGTTTCACATTAAAGTCAATGAAAGTATCGCCCAAATTAGGTGTAGCACTTAATTTTCCACTTTTATAGGCGTTTAAAACATTTGTAGTATTACGAACGACAGAGCTGTCAAAATCAGCCAAAGAATAAAGTTCAGTTGAGCAATTTTCTTGTTTATCAGTAAACCATATTACATCATTTCTAAAAACATCTCTGTTATCTAAAATCTCTCTATTATGTGTTGTTGCAATGATTTGAGAATTTTCAGAATTCAAAAGAAAAGAAATAAGAAAATGCAAATACAAATCAGGGTGTAAAGAAGCCTCTAATTCGTCAATTAGAAATGCTGTTGAATTTTGAATTAGCAAAGCTAACAAACCAGCAAACCCATAGTAACGCCTTGTCCCTTCTGATTCTTCATCTAAAGGTAATGTGTATTTGACATTATTGACTTCGTGTTCAAATTCAACATTAATAGCTGTTAATTTTCCTTTTTCTTCCAACTCTCTAGCTTTATCACTCGGAACATTTACTTGATTTTTTAAAAACTCAATAAAAGCACCCGGAAAATCCTTTTCTTCTTTTTGAATTACAATATCAGAAATATTTAAGTCCGCTTTTTTTAAAATACTGACCACATCTGATTTAGAAATTTTCTTATTATCAATTTGCGAAGTAACAAAACCTTCTAATTGAGTTCTGGCATAAATTAATGGGTTCAAATATTTAACAAACCAGTCTATAACTTCTTGTAATTCCTTAAAATCAATATTTGTTTTTAGATACCCACCTAGAACAGTATTATTCCAAAGAGTATTGGCTTCGAGAGTCTTCTTAAAAACTTTATCTGCAGAAATTTTACTTCCAAAAGTTATTTCTGTAAACTGCTTTTTTAAATCTGTTTTTCGTTTAAAAATATTAGCTTTATTAGGATTATGAAAATACAGCGACTCTGAAACAATGGCTTTTTTACAAAATTCTACTTCATAAAAATATTTAATTTCATTTTGAAAAAACTCTAACGAAATAATTGAGTTTTGTTTTGGTGTAATCGAGTCAAATAGAAAAGGGCTAAAGTCTAATTCTGTAGTTTTCTTATCTTCTGGCTCAAGAACTATTTGTCGCAAAAAATCAAGTGCTTTAAGTATTGTTGTTTTTCCTGATGGGTTTGCCCCATAAATTAATGCGAGTTTTAAAATCCGTTGTCCTCCTATATTAGCGACATAAGCGTCTTCAAGGTGGGTTGAATTATCTGCCTCAAAAGAAAGAGTTTGTTCATCTTTTATTGGACCAAAATTTTGAACATTGAAATTAAGAATCATTTTTTACACTCGTTTTGTAATTGTTTTGCAAATTTACAAATAAAACTAACACAAAAGCAAATTTTTTGCTTAATTTTTACAATCCGCTTACAAATTCTCGCCTAATTATATTTTGCAGATTGTTTTAAGTAAATATTTTTATAATTTTGCGTGATTTTATGATTAATTCATTGAAAATATTAAAGCAAAATAATCTGAGTTTTACAGACAATATTAAATAATTATGACTTCAGAAATTTTATTCATCATCATTATAACAATTGTAGTTTTAGATTTTTTCGTAGAACAAATTTTAGAATATTTAAATGCTTCGTGGTTTAATAAACCTATTCCTGAAATTTTGAAAGACATTTACGACACCGAAAAATATAAAAAACAACAAAGTTATAAATCAGAAAATTATCGCTTTGGGATTATAAGTTCAAGTTTTAGTTTTATTTTAATAGTTCTAATGCTTGTTTTTAATGGATTTGCCTATGTTGACACTCTTGCTGGTCAAATTTCTGAAAATTTTATTCTAAAACCTCTAGTGTTTTTTGGAATTATTTTGCTTGCTATGGATATTTTAAGTACTCCCTTTAGTGTTTACGATACTTTTGTAATTGAAAACAAATATGGCTTTAATAAAACCACTGTAAAAACATATATTTTAGACAAAATTAAAACTTATTTGCTAGGCGGAACTATTGGTGCTGGCTTATTTGCTTTAATTTTGTGGATTTACCATTTAGACCCTGAATATTTTTGGCTATATGCTTGCTTGGTAATTATTGCTTTTTCCTTATTTATGAATATGTTTTACTCAACTCTGATAGTTCCTTTATTTAATAAGCAAACACCGCTTGAAGACGGCGAACTTAAAACAAAAATTATGGAATTTAGCAAAAAAGCAGGTTTCAATATTTCAAAAATATTTGTTATTGATGGTTCTAAACGCTCAACAAAAGCAAATGCATATTTTAGTGGTATAGGACCAAAAAAACGTATTGTTTTGTACGACACTTTAATTAATGAAATGACAAATGATGAAATTCTTGCAGTTTTGGCTCACGAGATTGGACATTACAAGCACAAACACATTTACTGGTCGATGATTGCTGGCATTATAGAAATAGGAATTATGTTTTATATTTTTGGACTTTTTGCTAGTAGCGACATGCTTTCTCAAGCATTAGGATTAGAAAAAGCAAGTTTTCATATTGCACTTATAGCTTTCTCAATTATTTACTCTCCTATTTCAAGTGCTTTTGCAGTAGTTTCTTCAATTTTTAGTAGAAAAGCAGAATACCAAGCAGACAATTTTGCATCAAAACATGGACTATCAAACGAACTAATTTCTGCACTTAAAAAACTCAGCTCTCATAATATGAGTAATTTAACTCCTCACCCTTGGGTTGTATTTATGACTTACTCACACCCACCTGTTTTTAATAGAATTAAAGCTTTAATGAAACATTAAATATTTTCGCATTTACTATAAACAAAAATATTTTTTTCATTACCTATTAATATTAATAGAAAAGTAACTTTTAACTAGATTATTTCAGTTATGCTCATTTCGGCTCCGCTCAATGAGCAAAATTGAACGCTCAATGAGCAAAATTGAACGCTCAATGAGCAAAATTGAACGCTCAATGAGCAAAATTGAACGCTCAATGAGCAAAATTGAACGCTCAATGAGCAAAATTGAACGCTAAATGAGCAAAATTGAACGCTCATTGAGCGTAGTCGAAATGAGCGTACAAAAAAAAAGGCTGTCATATAAACAGCCTTTTTTACTTTTGTTAACTTTAAATTTACTTTAGTTTTTAATAAATCTTTGAGTTCCAACATTGCCATTTTCGTCTGTTAATACAACAGTATAAACGCCTGTAGCAAATTCAGAAACATTAATTTCAGCATTATTAGAAACTTCTACATTTCTTACAAGTTTTCCATCTACGCTATAAATATTTAAGATAGATTTTTGTGATTGAGTTTCAATTTTTAATATATCTTGTGTTGGATTTGGATAAACTTTAAAGTTAGCTACAACATCTTCTTTAACATAATTGTCATGAGGAAGATTTATGCGAATTGCAAATGCTTTGCCATCAGAAGCACCATAATACCATCCCCATTCTCCACCGTACAATATTCTGTACCAACCAGACCAAGCACCAAAATTAGTTGATTTATCCATACCAATATCAATGGTGTTTTTTGAATAAGAACCTGTATAGAACATTTTCACAGCCACAAAAACTTCGCCAACACCTTCATTAACAAGATCAACGATAATTTCTGTATTATCTGCAAAAGTGAAATTAACCCATGTATTTAAATGCTCTGCTGCTAAAATTAATGGTTCTGACTCTGCAAAAGCCACATATTCTTCACCGCCCCAACTTAACAAAACAAGTTGAACAGTATTACCTATTGTTCCCCAATTTTCAGCATCAGGATCTCCTTCAATATAAACATCAACGGATTCAATTGTTGTTGTTTCGTTTATAAAATATTTTGTAGCAAGCATTTCTTCATTATTACCACCAATATTCCAAGCAGCTAAACCATAAGATTGAGTTATATTGTCCAAGTCCCTTGCATATCTACCATCTCCTGTAACAAAAAATCTTGTTTCATATAAATTGTTATTTGGATTTTGATCTTCTTGTCCTTGAATAGTAATTTCAATAGAAGCTACATATTCTCCTGTTACAATAGGTGCTTCAAGCCCAAATTCAGGTGCCATAATATCAATAGTATCAACAGCTCCAGAAGCTATTTCAGGACCTGTAATAGTGTTATTATAAACAACTGTTCCCTCAGGATTTGTAACTTCAACTTTAACAATAGGAGTTGCTACTTGCAAACCGTTATTTTCTACTATAGTATTAAAAAACATATAAGAAGCTTCTGTATCCATTTGTTCTTTTGGTATTTGTCCAAAATGTCCAGAATAGTGGTATCCGTTAGCATTTCCAGCCTCATGATAATCTATATATACAAAAAAGTTCATAGCTGTTTCAAGATGTTTTAAATCATATTGTGGAGCTTCAATAACCATAACATCATCAATTCCCCATGCATAGCCAGTTGCATATATTTCATAACCTGTTCTATCATGAGTCCAACGGAATCTAATAGAAACATTAGATTCATTTGCTGCTATTCCTAAAAGTAAAGCTTGTTCATATTCTGCATATTCACCATGTGCAATATCGGCACTTTTATTAATTTGATATGATGTCCAAGTAGCACCATCAACAGAAACATCAACATATAATTTTTGCATACTAGCGTTAAAAGTTCTATAATATTGGTTCCAAAGTAGCATAGGATTATTAACAGTACTTAAATCAATATCATCAAACTGTATATAAGCTTCAAACACAACAGGCATATTAGCAACTGAGTCTGGTCTATCCGCTGTAGCTGCACGTAGAATAGGACCATAAATATCAATGAAAGCCCATTTGTTAGCATCTGTTGCAGAGTCTGCCATAGGGAACAAATACCAACCATTTTCAAAATCACCCCAACCTGCTGCCATAAATTGTTCAACATTTACTGTTTGCCATTTGTATTGACCAACTACAGGATTAGCATAAGTAGTCCAAGCTTCAGCTCCGTCAAAATCTTGAGTCCAAGCTACATTAGCTTTTAAAGCTTGTCTTTCCATATACTTTTCAACCATCGTCCTAGTATCCTTTTCTATGTTTTTACAAGCAATGTTACTAGGTGCTTGTATAGCCTGAGCCATTGCAAACGATGCAAGAGCAACAAAAGCCATTAAAATTGTAAATTTTTTCATAATTTTAAAATTTAAATTAATACTTATTTTATTTTCTTATTCATTACAATATTAAAAAATATCAATTACAAAAATAATGTTTTTTTTTTATATACAAAAATTTTTATGCTTTTTTTTCAAAAAAAACTCGAAAACTTTAACAAAACTCGCATAAGCGCTAGTTTTTGCCAATAAAAATCCTCGTTTCCCATCTAGAAAACCAAGTTTTATAATATACATAGATATAAATTTATAAATTGGCTTTAAATAAAGCATAAGATATCCATAATTTTTTCCATTTTCAAAATCTTTTTGTGCCATTAATTTTGCATATTTAATAGTTTTTTGCTTATGAATTTCTTTGCTTTCGTAAGTAAAATGCAACAAATTTCCTTTTAAAAAACATTTTTTTGGAGGCTGAGAAAACACAATTTTCTCGTGTATTTTCCCTTCCCATTTTCCATAATTTTTATTCCAAATTCTATATTTTTTATCGGGATACCAACCACCAAACCTAATTGGTTTTCCACAATAATGATTTAAAAGATTAAACCCATAAAATTCATTTTCTCCAAATTCAATTTTTTCAATAGACGAACGTAATTTTTCAGAAATAACCTCATCTGCATCTATAGATAATATATAATCATATTTTGCAAAAGAGTTACCATAATTTTTTTGAGAGCTATAATCATCAAAATCTCTTACAAAAAATTTAACATTATATTGTTTACAAATCTCTTCTGTTTTATCTGTTGAACCTGAATCAACAACAACAATGTCATCGGTTAAAGTTTGTAAAGAATGTAAACATTTGCCTATGTTTTTTTCTTCGTTAAGAGTAATTATAACTGCACTTAGTTTTAGCATTTTTTACTTCAAAAATTTTATTTTACAAAAATAATAATCTAAATAAAATAAAAAAAATTTACATTTATATAATTAAAGCTAAGCACATATTTTTTATGCTATTTGCTCAAAAATTTCGACCTTTTGAACTTTAAAACTTTCAGCTGTCGTGTCCTATAGACAAACTTTTGATAAAGTGATGAAAGTTAATTTGCCACTGCCAACACCCTAGATGCTCGCTCAAACACCCCAGATGCTCGCTCAAACACCCCAGATGCTCGCTCGGATTTGCAATCCGAGTGCATGGTAATGTTACACTCGGATTGCAAATCCGAGCGAGCGGGGAGGATTGCAAATCCGAGCGAGCGGGGAGGATTACAAATCCGAGCGAGCGGGGAGGATTGCAAATCCGAGCGAGCGGGGAGGATTACAAATCCGAGCGAGCGGAGAAAATAAAAAATTTTACATTTATATAATTAAAGCTAAGCATATATTTTTTATGCTATTTGCTCAAAAAATTCGACTTTATGAACTTTAAAAACTTTACTAACTTTAAAAACTTATTTTGTAATTTAAACAACATAAAAAAAAATTTTTTTTTTACATCTATTATAAGTATTTTTGGAAAAATTTTAAAAAAACATAAAAATACGAAATTATGAATAAAATTATCACTGTTGAAGAAGCCGTTAAAAAGATAAATGATGGTATGACAATAATGATAGGTGGTTTTTTAGCTGCTGGTTCTCCCCATACAATAATTAAAGGATTAGTTGAAAAAAACGTAAAAAACTTAACTCTCATTGTTAACGACACTGGTTTTGCAGATAAAGGAATTGGTTTATTAATATCCAATCGTCAAGTTAAAAAAGTAATTGCTTCGCATATTGGTACAAATACTGCTACTTTAGAGCAATTTAATAATAAAGAATTGGAAATTGAATTTGTTCCACAAGGTACTTTAGCAGAACGTGTTAGATGTGGCGGTGCTGGTTTGGGTGGTGTGCTTACTCCAACAGGTTTAGGTACTGTTGTAGAAGAAGGCAAACAAGTTATAAATGTAAATGGCAAAGATTATTTACTAGAAACTGCTTTACGTGCTGACGTTGCTCTAATTGGAGCAAGCATTGCCGATGAAAGTGGAAACTTGTATTACAAAGGTACTACTCAAAACTTTAATCCGCTTATGGCAACAGCTGCAGACCTTGTAATTGCTGAGACTAAAGAAATGGTAAAAATCGGCGAAATTGCAATGGAAAATGTTCATACTCCTGCTTTATTCGTTGATTATATTGTAAAATCTTAAAAAAAAGAAAATATGAAAACTACATCTATGATTAGACTAAGAATGGGCACAAACGATGCTCATTATGGTGGAAATTTAGTTGACGGAGCAAAAATGCTTCAACTATTTGGAGATGTTGCGACTGAACTATTAATTATTAATGATGGTGACGAAGGTTTGTTTGTTGCTTATGACAATATAGAATTTTTAGCTCCTGTTTATGCTGGCGATTTTATCGAAGCAACTGGCGAAATAGTTAGCCAAGGAAACAGTTCTAGAAAAATGGTTTTTGAAGCAAAAAAAGTTATCACACCTCGCACAGATATTAGTGCTTCTGCTGCTGACTTTTTAGAAGAACCTATAGTGGTTTGTCGTGCTAGCGGAACTTGTGTTGTTCCAAAAAATTGTCAAAGAAAAAATAAATAAATTATTATGGATAAATTAATTATTACAGCAGCAATATGTGGTGCAGAGGTTACAAAAGAACATAACCCAGCTGTTCCATATACTGTTGAAGAAATTGTTAGAGAAGCAAAATCGGCGGTTGATGCTGGAGCAGCTATTGTTCACCTTCACGTTCGCGAAGACGACGGCACTCCAACTCAAAGCAAAGCAAGATTTAAAGAAAATATAGACGCTATTTTAAAAGCATGTCCAGAAGTAATTCTTATTCCATCAACTGGTGGAGCTGTTGGCATGTCGCCTGAAGAAAGACTTCAACCAACCGAATTGCCAATAGAAATGGCTACTTTAGATTGTGGCACATTAAATTTCGGCGACGAAGTGTTTGAAAATACTCTTCCAATGATGAGAGCTTTTGGAAAAAGAATGATAGAAAGAAATATTAAGCCAGAATACGAATGTTTTGAAATGGGACACGTAGAAGCGGTTCTTGATATGGTTAGAAAACAACAATCTCCTGGTGCCCCTCTACATTTTAACTTTGTGCTTGGAGTTCCAGGTGCAGCAAAAGCAACTATCAATAACTTAGTATGGATGGTAAATGCTATTCCACAAGGTTCAACTTGGTGTGCTACCGGAGTAGGAAGACACGAGTTTCCTTTAGCAGCTCATGCAATTGCAATGGGTGGACATGTAAGAGTTGGCTTCGAAGATAATCTTTACCTTGAAAGAGGAGTTTTAGCAAAATCAAATGGCGAATTAGTTGCTAAAGTTGTAAGAATGGCTAAAGAATTAGGACGTGAAGTTGCTAATTTTGCCGAAGCAAGAGAAATTTTAGGTTTAAAACAAAAATAAATTTTAATTAATTTTTAAATATATGCAAAAAAAAGGAAATAAATATGGCTTACATAGAGTAATTGAGCCAATAGGAGTATTGCCACAACCAGCAAAAAAAGTAAATAATAATATGGACGAAATATGGGATAACGAAATCCTAATTGATGTTCAAACTTTAAACGTTGACTCTGCAAGCTTTACTCAAATTAAAGAACAAGCAGGTGGCGACAAAGCCAAAATTGCAGAAATAATGCTTGATATAGTTGCTAAACAAGGTAAACACCGCAATCCTGTAACAGGTTCGGGTGGTATGTTACTTGGAACAGTTGAAAAAATTGGAGATGCACTAAAAGACAAAATTGACCTTAAAGTTGGCGATAAAATTGCAACTTTAGTTTCTCTTTCTTTAACTCCACTTAGAATTGATAAAATTAAAGAAATACGTCCTGATATTGACCAAGTTGACATAGACGGAAAAGCAATTTTATTTGAAAGTGGTATTTACGCAAAAATTCCTAATGATATGCCAGAAGGTTTAGCTCTTTCTGCTCTTGACGTTGCAGGCGCTCCTGCTCAAGTTGCTAAATTAGTAAAACCCGGAGATACAGTATTAATTATAGGTGCTGGCGGAAAATCTGGAATGCTTTGCTGCTACGAAGCTAAAAAACGTGCAGGCGTAACTGGTAAAGTTATAGGCATAGGACATAGCGAAAGAAGTACAAAACGTATTATGGACTTAGGTCTTTGCGACCATGTATTTTCAGCAGATGCAACACAACCAGTTCCTATTTTAGAAAAAATTGAAGAACTTACTAAAGGCGAAATGTGCGATGTAACAATCAATAACGTGAATATTGAAGATACTGAAATGACAAGTATTCTTTGCACAAAAAATAGCGGAACAGTTTATTTCTTCTCAATGGCAACATCATTTACAAAAGCAGCTCTTGGAGCAGAAGGTGTTGGAAGTGATGTTACAATGATTGTAGGAAACGGCTACACCAAAGGTCATGCTGAAATTACTTTGCAAATTTTAAGAGAAAGCGAAAAACTAAGAAAAGTTTTCAACGAATTGTACGCTTAATAGATGATAAAATATTAAAATACAATAACTTTGGCACAAATCAGTGTCTAATATAAGACATAAAAATTAAAATAAAATGAACGAAGGAAGAAAAAAAATGTTTCCAAACGCAACAGATGAACAATGGAACGATTGGAAATGGCAGGTGAAAAACCGAATCGAAACTTTAGACGAGTTAAAAAAACATATTAAACTCACTAAAGAAGAAGAAGAAGGTGTTGCCAAGTCTTTAAAAACATTAAGAATGGCAATCACACCGTATTATTTAAGTTTAATTGATCCAAAAGATAAAAATTGCCCTGTACGCAGGCAAGCAATTCCGACAGGAGCTGAAACTCATCAGTCTGCTGCTGATTTGCTTGATCCATTAAGCGAAGATGAAGATTCTCCTGTTCCTGGTTTAACACACCGCTATCCCGACAGAGTTTTATTTTTGATTACTGATATGTGCTCAATGTATTGCAGGCATTGCACTCGTCGTCGTTTTGCTGGACAAACAGATAAGGCTAGCCCAAACGATAGAATTCAACAAGGTATCGACTATATCGCAAGAACACCACAAGTAAGAGACGTGCTTCTTTCTGGTGGCGATGCTTTAATGGTTTCAGACAAAATGCTTGAATCTATAATTCAACGTTTAAGAGAAATTCCTCATGTTGAAATTATTAGAATAGGAACTAGAACTCCTGTTGTTTGTCCTCAAAGAATTACAGACGATTTGGTGAATATGCTAAAAAAATATCATCCAATTTGGCTAAACACTCATTTTAACCACTCAAAAGAAATTACTGCAGAATCTGCTGAAGCTTGTGCTAAATTAGCAGATGCAGGAATTCCTTTAGGAAATCAATCCGTTTTGTTGCGTGGCGTTAACGATTGCGTTTACACAATGAAAGAATTAGTACAAAAATTGGTTAAAATTCGTGTTCGTCCTTATTACATATATCAATGCGACCTTTCTATGGGACTAGAACATTTTAGAACTCCAGTTTCTAAAGGAATAGAAATTATTGAACATTTACGCGGACATACTTCTGGTTATGCTGTACCAACTTTTGTTGTTGATGCACCAGGTGGAGGAGGAAAAACTCCTGTTATGCCAACTTATATAATTTCTCAAAGTCCAGGCAAAGTTGTTCTTAGAAATTTTGAAGGTGTTATTACAACATACACAGAACCAACAGATTACAAAGAAGAATGTTGTTGCAAAGATTGTAAAGAAAAAACTAAAAACGAAGGTGTTGCTTCATTATTAAGAGGCGAACAGCTTGCGTTAGAGCCTAAGGAGCTTGCTCGAAAAAAACGATTCTAAAATATAACGGTGTTTCATAAGTGTCAAACTGCTACATTGAGTTAAAAGTTAAAAGCGATGCACTGAACGTAGTTGAAGTGTTAAAAGCGATGCACTGAACGTAGTTGAAGTGTCGAACCTAGTTTACGAGCTCACCGAAGGTAAAGCGATGCACTGAACGTAGTTGAAGTGTTGAACCGAGCTTGCGAGCTCACCGAAGGTAAAGTTTGCATTTGAACATTTCTGAGACACCTTTTTTTCGATATAGTTTGTTTTAAAATAATTATTTTCCAAGTATTCCACAAATTCAAAATTTCTTATTAATTTTGGGCAATTATTTTTAAACACTAAAAATTGCCTTTCTTAAAAGAAATATTAAAATACAAAAGCCTTTCTATTATAGGTACAGAAAAAAACACTGGCAAAACTGAGTGTTTAAATTATATTATTCAATCTTTAAAAAATTCAAATAAAACAATTGCAATAACATCTATAGGAATAGATGGAGAAAGTGTTGACGCTGTTACAGAAACTCCTAAGCCTGAAATAGAAATTTATAAAAACAATATCTTTTTAAGCTCTGAAAAACACTTTTTACAAAAACAAATAACAGCCGAAATTTTAGATGTTTCTGAAAAACAAACTTCGCTAGGACGCTTGATTACAGCTAGAGCTATGGACACAGGTAAATTAATTTTTTCTGGTCCGCCCGACACAAAATGGTTGAAAGAAGAAATTCAAAACTCACAAAAATATGGAGTTGATTTATTCTTAGTTGATGGAGCATTGTCTCGTAAAAGCACTGCCTCACCATCGGTTACTGAAAGCATGATTTTAACAACCGGTGCAGCACTTTCGGCAAATATTCCAACTTTGGTAAAAAAGACAAAATTTATATGTGATTTAATTGAACTGCCAGTTTTTGAAACCAATTTAACAAACGAACTTTTACAAATAAAAAACGGTCTTTGGGCTATTGATTCAGATAATATTATTCACGATTTAGATATAAAATCCACTCTACTACTTGACAAAGCAAAAGATAAACTTTACTCAAAAGGTTGTGTGATTTTTGCTAGCGGAATTATTACTAATAATATCTTAGAGTTTATGAGAATTCAAAAAAACATAAAAGAAACAATTCTTATTGTAAAAGATTTTACAAAGATTTTTGTTAGTCAAGAAAAATATAATTCGTTTACAAAAGCTGGCGGAAAGATTATGGTTTTGTTAAAACCAAACCTAATTTCTATTTGTGTAAACCCATGGTCTCCAAGAGGAATTGTATTAGATTCTCAAAAACTTAGAGAAGAACTTTTTAAAGCAATTAATTTACCTATTTACGATATAAAAGCACTTGATTAATGAAAAGTTTTAGAAAATATATAAGCGAAATTGCAGGATTAAGATTCGTTTATGAAAATCTTGAACTAAACTCCTCTGCGGGTCGAAAAAAACTGCTTAAATCTCAACTTTTTACCAAAGAGTTTGAATTAACAGTAAATATTCAAGCTTTAAGCGAAATTTATGATTTTATACAAGATAAAAAAAACAAGAAAATTGTTTCAGATATTTGCACTACTTTAAATCAAGTTAATGATATTTCGGCAAGTATTAATAATATTAGATTCAACAGAGTTTCTGACGATATAGAGCTTTTTGAAATAAAAAAATTCTGCATTAATTCTCAAAAAATTCTCAAACAAATATCTCCATTTGATTTTTCATTAATTTTACTCCACGATTTAAGCGAAGTAATAACAATTTTAGACCCTCAAAACACTGGGATTCCAGCTTTTTATATTTATTCCGACTATAGTCCAGAATTAGCTCAACTTCGCAAAGAAAAAGACAAAGCAAAAACTCCTGAAGAAGCTGAAAATTTAAGATTAAAATGTGTAGAAATTGAAGATAAGATTAGAGAAAATTTAAGTAAACAATTAGCAAATTACGTAAACAAGTTAGAATACAACTTAAATCGCCTTGCAGATTTTGACATTTTAATTGCGAAAGCAAAATTTGCTGTAAAATTCAGATTAACAGAGCCAAAAATTACAAAAGAAAAGACTATTTACAAAGGTTTATTTAATCCTCAAATAAAAACTATTTTAGAAAGCCAAAATAAGAATTTTCAAGCTATAGATATAGAGATTTTCCCATTTCCAACTTTAATTACAGGTGCTAATATGTCGGGAAAATCTGTTTTGCTAAAAACCGTTGCTCTCTCACAATTTATGTTTCAATTTGGATTTTTTGTGCCTACTCAAAATGCCGAAATTATTCTTGTTGAAGAAATTTTATTAAACATTGGCGACAATCAAGATGAGCTAAACGGTCTATCGTCTTTTGCTGTAGAAATTCTAAATATAAACAAGATTATTTCTCATGCAAAATCAGGTAAAAAAATCTTAGCACTTATTGACGAACCTGCTCGCACAACAAATCCCGACGAAGGTAAAGCTATTGCAAATGCAATTGTAGAAATACTCACTGAATTGAAAGTAAATTCCTTAATTTGCACACATTATAGTGGAATTAAAGCTAACAAAAAACTTAGAGTAAAAGGATTGCAAAATATTTCAGATAATGAAAATATAAATATCGAAAACATAAACGATTTTATGGATTACTCTCTAATTCAGGTTGATGAAGAAAAAGCTCCAGCCGAAGCCATTAGAATTGCCGAAATTCTTGGTGCCGACAAAGACTTTATTGAAAAAGCAAAAAAAGAAGTAAACAATATTTAACGTTTTTGTAATAAGTTTGTAATTCTTATTGTTTTTGTTTGATAAATAAAAATAAAATAAGCAATATTTATAAAAAAATATATTAACTTTACACTCAATATTATAAATTTTTAAACTAACTAAAAATATTTTTTATGAAACAATTTTTTAAATACACACTTGCTAGTTTACTTGGCAGTATTTTAACCTTTGCAATTTTAATTGGAATTTTAATTGCAATTATTTCAGCTTTTGTAGCTGGCTTTAGCGAACAAGAAGCAATAATCGATGACAATTCTGTTTTAAAGTTAAGACTTGCAACAGATATTCCCGACAAAGCTTCCGACAATCCATTTAGTAATATTGATTTTATATCAATGACTTCGACTAAAACTATGGGATTGAATAATATTTTAAAAAATATTGAAAAAGCTAAAAAAGACGATAAAATTAAGGGAATATTTTTGGACGTAGGAAGCATTCCTTCTGGTTTGGGAACTGTAGAAGAAATACGTAATAAACTTATTGATTTTAAAGAATCTGGGAAATTTATAATCGCGTATTCATCGGGTTATACACAAAAATCATATTATCTTGCTAGCGTTGCAGATAAAATATATTTGAATCCTGAAGGTTCTTTTGATTGGAAAGGGCTTTATTCTCAAGTAATATTTTTTAAAGGAGCTTTAGATAAATTAGGCATAGAAGCACAAATTTTCCGTCATGGACAATTCAAATCAGCTGTTGAACCATTTTTTACTGACAAAATGAGCGAAGCTAGTAAGTTGCAAACAATAACTTTAATTCAAAGTATTTGGGACGACATGTGTGCAAAAATTTCTAAATCAAGAAATATAGAAATCGAACAGTTAAATCTTATTGCTGATAGCTTATGGGCTTATGATGCCAAAACTGCAAAAGAATACAAGTTTGTTGACGGTTTAGTTTATTATGACGAAGTTTTAGCTGAATTAAAAACAAAGTCAGCGTCTGAAGAAGCCCCAGAAGATTTTATTGTGAGCTTAGGTGATTATGCAAGTGTAAAAATTAAGACAAAGGCAAATAATTCTAAGGACAAAATAGCAGTAATTTTTGCTGAAGGCGAAATTATTGACGGTGGAAAAAGCGAAGGTTCACTTGCTGGCGACTGGATGGCTGAAATTATACGAGAAGTAAGAGAAGACGAAGACATTAAAGCTGTAGTATTAAGAGTAAATTCTCCTGGAGGCTCTGGATTGGCTTCTGATATTATGTGGCGTGAAATAACTTTAACAAAAGAAAAGAAACCTGTAGTTGTATCAATGGGAAATCTTGCAGCTTCGGGAGGTTATTATATCGCTTGTCCTGCAAACTATATTTTCGCTTTACCAAGTACATTAACTGGTTCTATTGGAGTTTTTGGTATGCTTCCAAATGTTGAAAAACTAATGACAGAAAAACTTGGTATAACTGTTGATGGCGTTGGCACAAACGCACAATCTGACTTTGGACAAATAACTAGAAAAACCACAACTAGCGAAGCTAATCTAATACAAAATCAAGTTGAAGAATTTTATGATACATTTATACAAAAAGTTGCTGACGGAAGAGGTTTAACAAAAGCTGAAGTTGATTCAATTGGTCAAGGTAGAGTGTGGAGTGGACTTAATGCTATAGAAATTGGCTTAGTTGATGAAATTGGCGGATTAAACGATGCTGTAGCCAAAGCTGCAAGTCTAGCTAATCTAAGCGAGTACAGACTTATAGAATATCCACAAAAAGAAGATGCTTTTGAAACATTTATAAAAGACTATAACAAAAATGTTACTGAAAAAGTAATTAAAGAAACACTAAATAAAAACTACAAATTTTGGCAAATAATTAAAAATGCTCAAAATATGTCTGGAATTCAAGCTAGAATGGAATATGAACTAGAAATAAATTAAAAAAACTTGAATTTCTAAGTCTAACTTTTTAATAAGTTAATTTGCTTCTTTTATAAGATATTTTGTGAGATTGTTGAATTTACGCTTCATCAGTTTTGCCATAAAAATATTGAATCCAATCTTGATATCTATCTTGTGCCGAAAGACAAGTATCTATTAAATAAGCTCTTACAGAATTAAATTCTATACAACGGTTTCGAATATATAACGAGTCTGGTCTTCTGTCAAACGATTTCCCTCGATGCGATTAGAATTGTAAGCAAAATTTATTTGGGTATTATGGTATAAGCAACCGTTTATTCTTAAATCTTTTTCGTTTATAAGTTGCGTTTTTAAATCCATTTTAAAATTATTTTCCTTACTAAATTATGTAATTAGAAAAATTTATTAAAATTTACGCATATTTCTCAAAAATAGAAAGCATCGTCATAAGGTTAAAGCTCTTTTTTTGTTTTTTTTTCAAAATCTTATTTATAAAAAACGCTAAACTCAATACAAACAATGGAGCTATACAAACAGAAATAATCAAAAATAAATTTCCATTTTCTAGATGGTTAATTTTTAAATAAGCCCCATAAATTGAAAAAAATATTGTCAATAAACCTAAAACTGTTGTCAATAAGCCTAAAATTAATAGCAGGTATTTATTTCCCATAATTATATGTTTTATCCTTTCTATGCAAATATAAACATTTTTTTTTACATTATCTCAACCTTAAACCGTCTAAATCTTGCAGATTTCCATTAAACACATTCATGTCAACATCACCTTTAATTCCTTTAACTCTTGCTCTGTCGGTAAATTGCCAAAACACCCAATCTTTGTTAATTTTATTTGGATTTTTTTTGGTATTATACCACGCAATCCACAAAGGATATTTATCAAAACGCTTATCATGAACAAAGGTGTTTAAATAAAAATTATGGTAAGTATATAAAATAGGTGTTACTCCATAATGTTCTTCTACTATTTGAAGCCAGTTGAGCAAACCGTCTTTTAATTTTGGTAAATTTTGAATTCGGCTATATTTTTCAATATCTAAAATTGGTGGTAAATCTCCTTTTTCAAGTTTTACGGTTTTTATAAAAAAATTTGCTTGCTCTGTACTATTTTCATTAGGACGATAATAATGATATGCACCTCTTAATAAATTTTGTTTTTCAGCCTGTTTCCAATTATAATCAAATTTAGTGTCCTTGTGATTTTTTCCTGCACAAGCACGAATAAATACAAAATCAGGTTTTTCTTCAGTCTTTAAGGCTTTCCAATCAATTTTACCTTGATATTGCGAAACGTCTATCCCATAAACAGAATAGCCTTCAAGCTTTAATTTTGAAAAATTACCCTTTACATGTTGATTTGGAAAGAAAAAGCTTTGAATTTCTTCGTAATACCAATAAGTCAGGAAAGCAATTATTGCTAAAGCAATAACTAAAAATATATTCCTCCTATTTTTATTTTTTTTCTTTCTTGACCTTCTTCTTTTTTTTGCCATTATTCAATAAAATTGTCACAAATATATTGTGCTATTTGAACTGCATTGCTTGCTGCTCCTTTTCGTAAATTATCTGCTACTATCCACATATTCACTGCATTTTCACATGATTCATCTCTTCTTACCCTTCCCACAAAAATAAGATTTGAATTTTCAGCAGTTAATGGCATTGGATAAATACTTTTTTGAGGATTATCTAAAAGACTAACACCGTCTGTTTCTTCTAAAATATCTCTAAGCTCAGAAATGTCAAACTCATTTTCAAACTCAACATTTACAGATTCGCTATGTCCACCTAAAACTGGCACACGCACAACTGTAGAAGTAAGTTTGAGTTCGGGCAAATTCAAAATTTTTCGAGTTTCATGAACTAATTTCATTTCTTCTTCGGTATAATCATTTTCTAAAAATTCGCCACCTTGTGGAATACAATTCAAATCAATTTGATGTGGATAAGCCATATTTTCAGGCTTTTTCCCCGCTCTTTCTACCATTAATTGGTTAACTCCTTTATGTCCTGTTCCGGTAACAGATTGATAAGTAGAAACAACTACTCGTTTTAGTTTATACTTCAAATGTAAAGCCCACAATACTACTGCAAGCTGAATAGTACTACAATTTGGGTTTGCAATTATCTTATTATAATTTTCTAAAATAGAAATATTTACTTCTGGAATTATTAATGGAATGTCTTTATCCATTCGCCAAGCAGAAGAATTATCAACAACAAAACAATTATTACTTGCAAATTTTGGAGCCCAATCTAAAGAAACGGATTTTCCTGCCGAAAAAATCGCAATGTCAGGTTTTTGCTCTAAAGCTTGTTCAAGACTTACAACTTTATATTCTTTTCCTAATAAATATACTGACTTCCCTACAGATTTTTCTGATGCAACTGGAATAAATTCATCAAATTCAAATTTATATTCTTCTAAAACTTTAAGTAAACTTGCACCTACCATTCCGGTAACTCCAACTACTGCTAATTTCATAAGCCAAAAATTTTTTCTATTATGTAAAAATACAAGATTTTTTTAATTTTATCTGATTTTACTAAGTTTATTTTAAAATTTCAAATTTAATTTTTCTAAAATCATATTTATGAGAAATAATATTTTTAAAAGAGCAAAAAATTATTAACTTTGTTTGCTAAAATTACACATATTTTTAAAATAAAAAATTATTATATCTATGTATTCAAATTATCAAAAATTTTTACAAGAAGAAATTTCAGAGATTAAAAAAGCAGGGCTTTACAAATCTGAAAGAGTTATTGTTTCTCCACAAGGAGCAGAAATAGAAGTTAGTAGTGGTCAAAAAGTTTTAAACTTTTGTGCTAATAATTATTTAGGTTTAGCAAATAATCCTAAGCTTATAGAAGCTGCAAAAAATGCTTTAGACACTCATGGTTATGGAATGTCGTCGGTTAGATTTATTTGCGGAACTGGAGATTTGCACAAAGAATTAGAAAGAAAAATTGCAAACTTTTTCGGAACTGAAGACACTATTCTCTATGCTGCTTGTTTTGATGCTAATGGTGGAGTTTTCGAGCCTTTATTTACTCAAGAAGACGGAATTATTAGTGACACATTAAATCATGCTTCAATCATTGACGGAGTTAGATTATCTAAGGCACAACGTTTTAGATTTAAAAATGCCGACATGGAAGATTTAGAAAAACAATTAATTGCTGCTAAAGATTGCAGATTTAAAATTATTGTTACTGACGGTGTTTTCTCTATGGACGGAAATGTTGCTCCTCTTGATAAAATTTATGAACTAGCAAACAAATATGATGCGTTGATTATGGTTGACGAATCTCACTCTGCTGGAGTAGTTGGAAAAACTGGTCGTGGCATTACTGAACATTTTAATTTGATGGGAAAAGTTGAAATTATCACCGGAACCTTAGGTAAAGCATTTGGTGGTGCTATTGGTGGTTTTACAACTGGCAAAAAAGAAATTATAGAAATGTTACGTCAAAGATCAAGACCATATTTATTCTCAAACTCAATTCCGCCACTTGTTGCTGCAGCAGGAATAAAAATGATTGAAATGATGAGCGAAACAAATGAGCTACAAGATAAACTTCATGATAATACCGAGTATTTTATGAAAAAAATGAGCAAACTTGGATTCGACATTAAACCAACAGAATCAGCTATTTGTGCTATCATGTTGTATGATGCTAAACTTGCTCAAGATTTTGCTGCAAAACTTTTAGACGAAGGTATTTATGTAATTGGCTTTTCTTTCCCAGTAGTACCTCGCAACGAAGCTAGAATTAGAGTACAACTTTCAGCAGCCCACGAAAAAGAACATTTAGATAAAGCTATTGCTGCTTTTGAAAAAATCGGAAAGGAAATGGGAGTTTTAAAATAAAAACATTCTGTTAAAAGTCAAAAAGTAGGCGGTGTTTCATAAGTGTCAAACTGCTGACCTGAGTTTATAAAGTTAAAAGTTCATAAAGTTCCTTAAATCCGCAACTAATTATCTAGAATTAAAAACAAAGCCTTGCAAATAAAATGTTGCAAGGCTTTGCAGTTTCAAAAAAAATCGTTTTGCGGCTTTGCGAAGGTGGCGATTTTCACCACTAAACTTCATTCGAAGCACTAAATTTTGATAAACCACTTCACTGTCATACGAAGCACTGAACCCGCCATTACGCCAAACCGCTGTTAGCAGTAGGCCTTCTGTCTTCTGTCCTTGCAAACCATTGTCAGTATTGAGTTTCGTTGTCATTGTCGTGTCGGGTTGTGCGTTGCGTTTTTTATTTTTTAAAAGGGTCGGAAAATTTTTTAAAACCATTTTTGTCTGCGTTGGCTTTGCAAGCTCTTTTGCAAACTTTGGCTTGTGTGTCGGCTTGTGCGGTTTGCAAATGTGCTTGCAAAATGCGTGGGCTTAAAACACAATCTTCACATCTTCTTTATAGTTCTGTAAAGTTCCGTTTAGGCTGGCTGTCCAACCGTCAATAAATACTTTCCCGTTTTTAATGGCGTTTGAATAATCGTCACTCGTAATTTTCTCGCTGTTGGTTATGTAGTAATGATTGCCGACTTTGTAAATGCAATCTTTTACCACTTCTTCGGGAACTTGTGTCGGCTCGTCTAAACCAACGGTGAAAATCATATTGTAAATACGACTTAAAGCATCTGTATCATTTTCAGGAAATGAAATTTGTCCTTTGTCGTCAACTTTCAGTTTTGGTGCTTCTACACTGTCAAACACTTTAAAACCAATATCAGGAACTTGTTTTTTGTCTTCCTCAAACAATCCTGTCTTGCTGTTGTCAGCTTCTATGGCATTGGCAATTTTTTCTCCTGCTCTTTTCAAACGTTCTATTGTTATACTTGAAATTACTGGAGGTAAATTATTATCAATGCAAAACTTGTAAGCAGGTTTATCTTCTTTGATTGGCTCGTCTATTTGGCACAAAATAAATTTGCGGTTGCCACCATCTTCTGCATTTAATTGCATTACTGCGTGTCCTGTTGTTCCTGAACCTGCGAAGAAGTC
>Ga0116149_1000629_pt1 | contig 46225 bp, 39 predicted proteins | sample AD_UKC057_MetaG_FD_89787 | JGI IMG/M metagenome (GOLD analysis project Ga0116149, IMG submission 89787) | Active sludge microbial communities of municipal wastewater-treating anaerobic digesters from USA - AD_UKC057_MetaG | ecosystem: Engineered > Bioreactor > Anaerobic > Digestate | place: USA...
ATGGTCTTGGCCCCGCCCCCGCCGTTGAGGCCGTTGGTGAAGACGATGTCGCCGGTGCCGGCCGAACCCCAGGTGACGTTGGTGGCCAGGTTAAGCGGGTTGGGGATGGTGATGGTGCTCGCGTCCACAGAGCGGAAGGTGATGGGCCCACCGTCGCCGCGGAAGTCCAGCGTACCCGTGCCGTTGCCGATGACGGCCCCGGGGTCCATGGCCAGCGTGCCGTTGTTGAGGGTGGTGGTCCCGGTGTACGTGCTGGCGCCGGTGAGGGTCAGCGTCCCCGAACCGATCTTGGTCAAGGCGACCGTTCCCGTACTCAGCAGCAGGTTCTGGGCAATGATGCCGTCGAAGGTGCAACTGACGTTCCCGTTGCCCACCCGCAGCGTCGCCGTGTCGTTGACGGTATTCTTCGTGATGGAGCCTGCCCCGGTCAGCGCCCCCACGGTCGTCGTCCTGCCCCCGATAAGGGACATGTACCCGCCGGCGGCGATATCCACCGCCGAGTAGGTGGGCGCCGTGGCCAGGTTCATGAAGTTGCCGCCGTCGAGAATCTGGACCGTTCCGCTGAAGGTATTGCCGGAGTTGTTGAACATGGCCCGCCCCAGCGCGGACGTGCTGGGGGCGGCGCCGCCGTTGGTGTTGTCCACCACCAGCGTGCCGTTGCCGGCCAGGATGTCGATGAACTGGGTGTGCCCCGTGCCGCCCTGCTTTCGGGCCACGGTCAGCGTGCCGCTGACCGTGAGGGTCCCGGTGTCATAGATGGAGTTGGTGCCGGTCCCCGCGTTGCTCCCGGAACCGTCGAGCGTCAGCAGGCCCGCGGTGCCGGCTGTGGACGTGATGGCGTTGGCGTACGTCGTCGTGGCGCCGCTGCGAAACAGCGACAGCGTGGCGTTGCCGAGGTTGATCGTTCCGGTGCCCGCCCCGGCCGTGTGCGCCAGCCGCAAGGTCCCGTCGTTGACGGTGGTTGTCCCGCCGTAGGTGCTGGCGCCGTTCAGGACCAGGGCGCCCGTACCGTTCTTGACGATGTTCAGGTCCCAGGAGGTGGCGGGGTCCTTAAGGATGGCCCCCACCGTCTGCTGGGCTGCCCCTGTGAACGTGTAGGTATTCAGTCGCCCGGTGTTGCTGGCGGAGATGCCGGCGATACTGACCTCGGTGGCGGCGCTGAAGGTGGGGCTGGTGTTCTGGGAATCGATGGTGCCGATGGCCAGCTTGTATCCGTCGCCGGTGCTGTTGGTGAAGCTGTAGGTTCCCGATCCGGTCAACTGGGCGTTGGGGAGGGTGAGGGTATTGTCGGTGGGCCCGACGCCAGCGGCGCCCACGTCAAGGATGACGTTGCCGCCCCACTTCAGGCTGGCCATGGCGAACGTCCCGCCGGCGTCCTGGCGGAGCAGGAGGCTGGTGCCGTCGGCAACGGCCAAGTCAGAGTTCTGCATCGCCTGCAGGTCGACCAGCATCAGGGCGCCCGCATTCAACGCGGTCGCTCCGCTGTAGGTGTTGGCCGAACCCAGCACCAGGGTTCCCCCGCCGATCTTGGTCAGGCCGCCTGTCCCGCTGATTTGGCCGTTGGCGTAGAAGGTCCGGCTGGTCTGAACGTCAACCGTGTTGGCGCCGGTCAGGCCGATAGTGGAGGTGATCGTCGCGTCGGTGCTGATCACGTCCAGGGTGGCGCTGGTGAGCGTGATGGCCTTGCTGACGGCCTTGGTGGACGACTCGAATCTCAGGCGGGCGCCGCTGGCCACGTTGATGGCGCCGGCGCCACTGACCTCGGATCGGGTGATGCCGAAGATGCCCTGGTCGACGTTGATCGTGCCCGGGCTGGAAAGCGTCCCGTCGACCAGCGGAATGAAGTTGGAGCCGGTCTTGGTGAGGGTATAGCCCGCCAGGTCCAGGCTGGCCTGCCCGCTGCCGGGGCGGATGTCCCATCGCTTAGTCCCGCCGATGGTGGCGTCGCCGGTCAGGGTGAGGCTCTTGAAGCCGTAGTTGCGGTCGGTGACGTTGTTGACGATGGCGCCCGCTCCGCCGATGCCCGAGCCGCTGATGACGGCGGCGTAGTCGCGGCTCGAGGTGATCGAGCCATTGAGGTCGAGCATGGCGCCGTCGGCGACGATGACCTGGCTGCCGGTGGCGCCGAGGGCGGCGTTGTTGCCCAGCTTCAACGTGCCCGCATTGACGGTCGTCCCGCCGGTGTAAGCGTTGTTTCCGCTGAGGGTAAGAAGCCCATTGCCGTCCTTGACCAGGCCCCGGGTGATGGCATTCGAAATGGTGGCGCTGACGAGCCAGTCGCCCGGTCCGTCGAAGGTCGGGTACCCGCCTATTCCGCCGCTGGCGTTGATAGTAGCGGGGGAGGCAATGGTGGCCAGGTTGGCGGAGTTGTTGGTGAATCGGTTGCCGATGGAGGAGTTGGCCAGGTTCAGATAGAAGCTGCTGCCGCTGCCGCCCAGGGCAAACGCACCGGCCCCGGACTCGATGGCGAGGTTCGCGCCGGGGCTGAGGCGGAAGACCTGGCCGGTCGCGCCGGCATTGGTGATGGAGAGACCAGCCGTCTGGCCGGCGGCGATCGTGATGCTGCCCATGCCGGGATTGGCGCTGAAGGTGGCCCCGTTGAACGTAAGGACGTTCTGGGTGCTGGAGCCGTCAAACAGCATTGGATCGCTGGCGGCGGCTGACGGCACGCCCGAAGGCGACCAGTTGGTCGCGGTGGCCATGTCCGCCGTGACGCCGATCCAGGTGGCCGCCCGGGCCGAGGGCAGAGTGAGCCCCAGGAGGAGAACGATAGCTACTCCTGCAACCAGGCTACGGTAGGTATTCATGCGACTGCTCCTTTCTGATCGGACGCGCAGGAACCCGGGGCCGGACCGACCCAGAGCATATTCCTCACTTCTGTTACGGGCACCGCCACGAGGCGGCGCCAGTTGGATAGTCTACGACACTTCCCCAGCCTGTCAAGGAGTCCGTAAGGTGCATTCGGTCCACGCGGGAAGGCCGGAGAGAGGGGCGCGTCGGTCCCGCCGGTGAGGCGAAGCACGATGTTGGCGCCCACGGAGAGGCTGAGGCAGTCGGGGCGCAGCCCGTCGCCTACTTCAGGAACCCCGCGTCGCACCAGTCGGCATGGTCGCTCTTGTCAGCGTTGTCGGCCTGGTCCACCAGCAGGATCACCCGCGTCGCCTGGTCCGGCAGGGCGACGTCGAAGTGCCATTTCTCCATGCGTCCGAATCGCAGCGTGGGGCTGCTGGCCAGGACCTTCTCCCCATCGGCCGTGGCGACGGCTACGCGGCAAATGAGGCTCGACTGGTCGGCGGGGCGCTGGCTTTCGTTGATGCCCACCACGGCGACGAACCGTTTCCACTCCGCCTGCCGCTGGTAGACCGCCCGCGCCGGCGCGTGCAGGCCGATGCCGTCGGCGTAGGTGGTCTTGCCCAGTTGGAGCGGGCGGCCGGTAATGGACTTAGCCGCGGTCAACTTCCCCCAGCCCGTGCGGGCCTCCAGGGGCTTGAGCGAGCTGAGCGTCACGTCGGGCTTGGGGGGAATGGGGCCCAGAACGGGCTTGACCGCGGTGAACTCGACCCGTGCGGACGGGCCGGCCTGTCCGGAGAAGGTGACGGCGGCGACTTCGTAGCGGCAGGGGCGGTTGGCGAGAGGTTCGGCATCGGACCACTGGTTTGAGCCGACGGTAGCCAACAACCGGCCGTCGCGCCGGACGGCATAGAACGGCCCGGACCCGTTCCAGCACAGGCGGACGGGCGAGTCAGCCTCCGGCTGCTCGGCCTTCAAGTCCGTCACGGCCGCCGGGGGCGGCTCGTCGCGGGGCGGGCCGAACGCCATCGACCATCGCACCTCTCGGCTGACGGGCGAGGACAGGCGCAGGCGAACGAGCCCGCCTTCGGTCGCCAGATCGGCCTTCACGCCCGCCTCGCGGTCGCCCTGCGAGACCTCCGCCCGCAGGGCGGGTCGGCAGGTGATCTTGTCCTGTCCGCAGGCGGTCAGCACTCGGACTTCGTACGGGTCGCCGCCCACCACCCGGCTGGCGCCGGACAGCGTGCCGGCGGCTGGGTCCCACGTCTCGTCCAGCAGGTCGACCGCTCCGCCCGTGATGTGGCGCGAGGTGCCCAGCACGGCCGGGCGGTCGCCCAGACCGCGCACGGACAGGACCTGACATGACCGCGGCGCCACCCGCGCCGACAGCTCGCCGGCGAAGGGCGCCGCGGCCCGGCCCGACCGGAACTCCACAGCCGCGTAGCGGGCCTTTGCGTCCAGACCCAGGCGCGCGGCGGGTACAGTGATTTCCGCTTCGCGATCGGACCAGTTGAACAACCCGACGGTCTTTCGGGGTTGCCTGGCGACGGCGTAGTCCAGCACCCAGACGCGGGGCGGGTCGTTCTCGAACAGGTCCACCGGGCGCACGCTGCGAAGCTGGTGCGAAGGCATGGTCCGTCGCAGCAGTTCCACACGGTCGGCGCCGTAGAGCGGCGACCAGTCGCTCTGATTGTTCAGCATGCCCGTCAGCGTTACCCACGCGGCAAAGCAGCGGACCTCGTTGAGCGGCATGGACGAGCGGGCGTAGATCGAGTCGGGGTCGTTCCACCAGATGCGCCCGTTGAAGAAGTACAGCACCGCCGAACTGCGGACGCCCTCGACCACCCCGCCCCAGCGCACGCCGCTGTCGGCCCCCACGCGCATGGCGTCCACCAGTCCCATGACCATGCCGAGCGACCGCTCGTTCTGGGGCGCACAGCAGCCGAGGATGAACGTGTCCGGCCCGGCCCCGTCCCGGACCGCCCGCAGGCCCGCCCGGGCCGCCTGCATGTTCGACATCGTTCTGTCCGCCAGCACCGCGTCGCCGTACTTGTCCTCCACGTACGAGCGATTGGGGTACGTCTGCGGGCTGGCCAGGGCGATGTGCAGCCCGTCCAGCTTGAGGTACGCATACCCCCAGTCCTTCACCGCCTGGGCGATGAACCCGCGAACGTAGTCGCGGGCCGCGGGCAGGGTCAGGTCCAGGGCCGTCCCGCTCCAGTTCGTCTCGTACGGCGATCCATCCGCGCGATGGGCCACCAGCTTCGCCTGTTGCGCCAGCACCGGGTCCTGGTGGTCGATGGCAAACGGCAGCAGCCACAGCCCCGCACGCAGGCCCAGGGCGCGGATTTTCTGCGCCACCGGCGTCATCCCGTCCTTGTACGGCCCCTTGGGATTGACCTTGGTGAAATCCTTAGCCGGGCCGTTCCGTTTCTGCCCGTTCTGCCACAGGTCGTCGATCTGGAGGAAGTCGTACCCCCAGGGCCCGAAGGTCCGGCTCAGGTACTGGGCCAACTCGACGACGGCCGTCTGATTCAGCGCCCCGCCATGCCGCTCGCAGTACCAGGTCATGTGCCCGACCGGGACGGGAGGAAGCTCGATCCGGTTGATGCGGGCAAACTCGTCCGCCCAGGCCTCCAGGCCCAGGCGGGCGTCGTCAAAGCATCCGATGGCCCACCAGTCCCCCCCGTCCGGCTTCAGGTGCGGCGGGATGGCGCTGCCGTAGTCGTCACGCAGGGTCAGAACCACCTGTCCGCCTTCGACAGCCGTAAAGAGCGTGCCGCTGACCGCGTCGATCCGCACCAGGCCGGCTACCACGCCCGCCCCGCTGACGGGATCGGCCACGGCGCTCAACACGTGCTGCCCCTTGTTGCCGGCCGGGTCCAGCAGCCCGCCCGGGCCGAGGATCTTGAGTTTGTCCGCCGCCGCGCCGAGTTTCAGTCTCGCCCGCAGCGCCTGCGCCCGGTTGCCCGGCTGGGCGACCCGGCCCGACCGCCCATCGCGCCGAATGAAGACAAAGGGGGACCCCTCCCGGATGACCACTCGCCCCTCGCCCGGACCGACCTTCAGCATCGAGCCGGGGCCCAGCGGCGAGTCCTGCTCCAGTCGCTCTGTCGAGCATTCCGTCTTGCCCGCCCCGGCCAGTTCGCCGACGGCAAACGCCTTGCCGTTCTCCAGAAGAGTCAGTTGTCCGCTTGCCGGATCGAACCTCGCCTCCAGCTTCCCGCCGGAGATGGACTGGACGTCGGCGGACAGGACGGAGGCCCAAACGCCCGGGACCAAGAGACAGCCGGCAACCGCAAGGGCCAACCGGACCAGACGCGCAGCCTTGTTCATGCGATGCTCCTTCCCGCACAGATTGCAGCGTGGCGCCTTCCGGCGCCTTTCTATTCACTCCCGGCCAGCGCCCGCCCCGCGGGCAATACCGCCACGCTCTCCACGCCCCCAAGGCGGTCCAGCAGCTTCTCCAGATAGACGGCCCGGACCGGTCCCCAGCCCTCATCGTCCAGGCCGTGGGTGTTGAAGATCAGCCAGCCGGACTCGCGGGCCAGCAGCTTCGCGACCTCGCGATCAATGGCGGCTTCGCAGTTGCCGGGGCCGAAACTCGTGCAGGTCAGCTTCACCTGGGCCTTGTGCGGCAGGGGATTGATCCCCCCGCCGCCCGTGCGGAAGGCTCGCACCCGCTCGCCCAGCCACTTCTCCAGCTCCGGCGTCGATGCGTTGTACGGGAAGTTGAACACCGCCTCCTTCGCCCGGTAGCCCTTCAACTCAGCCGCGAACATGTCCAGGCAACGCTGGATCAGGTCCTTGGCCTCGGCCGGCGGGAGAGATCGCTTGTTGGCGTGGCGATACCCGTGCGGCATGATCTCGTGCCCGGCCGCCTGCAACTCGTTCCACAGGGCGAAATCACCCCGCACTACGGCGGGATAGTCCGGCGGGCGGAAATCCTTGCGCCCGGCGGTGGCCACCACGTTGATGCACGCCGCCAACCCGCGCTTGCGATAGATCTCCGCCGTCCTGATCGACGACTTCCTGAAGCCGTCGTCGAAGCTCAAAGTAATGATGTGACGTTTCTGGTTCGCGGGCGCCGTGGCTGCGGGGACATCCGCCCGCAGGGCCCGAACCACGCCCGCAAGAGCGGCCGCACCTGTGAGTCTCAGGACGTCGCGACGAGTTGAACCCATATTTCACTTCTCCAGCGTGATAGCCGCCAGCACCGGCGCCGAGGGCGTGCCCAGGTCTCGGAAGACGACCTTCTCGATCAGGGCCGGGCGCAGCATCACGCCCAGCAGGTTCAGGTGCCACCGCTTGCCGCTCAATACGGGCGCGACGTCGCTCGCCTCCGCAGGCGCAGCCCATTCGTCGATCGTCCGCCCCGTCACCAGCGGCACGACCTGCCGCTGCCCGTCGGCGTACTGGATGACGTACTCGGCTACCGCGCCTTGCGGGCCCGCGCCCGCATCCTGCGAATCCCACCCGTGAACGTTGCCCAGGAAGAACATCCGCCGACCCTGCTGGTTCACCGCGATCTCCACCTGCGTGGGGAGGTTCACGCCTTTCGGCGCCCGCGGGGAGTGCAGCACCACCAACCCACGCCCGCCGTTGGCCCCCGGATCGATGACGTCGAATGGCACGCCGCCGGCTGTTGTCTTCCCCACCGGCAGCCCCGTGAACAGGAAGTCCGGGCTGGGTGGCCGGACGCCAAACGGGGCCTTGAACGGGTCGGTCACGGCGACGCCCTTGAGGTCCAGCGCCACGCACTTGTCCTTTGCCACCTCGCCCACGGGCAGTTCGACCAGTCCGGGGATCGGCGCGACCTGCGGCGTCTGTTTGCGATAGAGTTCGATCACCGTTGGGAAGTCCCATCGCTTCGCTTGATCCGATCGGACGACGACCTCCATGCCCACCGCCTGGCCGACCAGCGGGCGGGACTTGGGCAAGTGCAGGACGATCCGCCTGGGCTTGCTCCGCGCGGGCCCGTCCAGGCGGACCTCCACCCCGCCGGCCCGGCCCTGCACCGTCAGACCCACTGCCCCGAAATGCGTCGGCGCTCCCTCGACGCGGATCTGCTGACCCTCGCCCAGCCACCAGTCGGGCACGCCCGCCAGCAGGTGCAGTTCGTCGCCGCGCTCGTCCACCAGCATGTGGCGGAGCTGGAAGGCGAAGTTCGACGCACCGGTCACGTGCGGAATGGTGTTGTTCCACGCGATCCGCGGCTTGTAGTAGATGCCCTCGGGGAAGGCATGACTGGCCGTCGTGTGCAGCAGGTACCAGTAGTAGTCCTCGACGAACGCCTCATGCCGCCCCCGAAGCAGGTCGACCATCGTGGTGTAGCTGCCCATGTAAGGGTGGATGGCCCCAGGCCGGCCCAGCCACTGAATGGTCCCCTCGATGAATCCGCCGCCATGGTTGCGGCGGACTTCGTCGACCAGGGCGCCCACGCGGGGATCGTCCGCCGCGAAGATCGGCGTCGGCCAGAGCGTCTCGGTGTTGCCCCAGTGCGTGCCGGCCTTCTCCCAACTCGCCGGGAAGTAGGGCAGGCCCGTGCGCTTCCAGGCGGCGTCGATGTCCTTTCGGTACTCGCCGGCCTCGCGGTCCAGTTCGTCCGCTTCGCCCGCCTCGCCCAGGGCGCGGGCGGCCTCGGCGGCCAGGAGCATCCCGCGAAGGTTCCACAGATCGTAGCCCACGATGTGGTGCTTGCCGTCCCACAGGCACTCGCCGTCGCCCGGCCCAGGCGGCATCAACCCGGCGAAGGGCGAGCCGGGCGGGACCTGGCGCCGGGCCTTCGTCGCCCAGTCCACCGCCCGGCGCATCCGGGGGTAGACCTTGGCCAGCCAGTCCGTGTCGCCGGTGATCTTCCAGTACTGCCAGAGCGTCCAGATCGCCTGGCCGTTGGCGTCGTACTGGTTGCGCTGGCTCTCGAACCGCCCGTCCGGACGTTGGGCGGCGAAGTAGAACTCGATGGCTTTTGCGGCTGCGTCAGCCAGTCCGGCCTCCTCCAGTTGCATGATCTGATAGGCCCCGTCTCGAATGTAGAAATGGTCGTAGAACCCCTCGCCCCCCTGGAGCTGTCCGCCGTCGTTGGCGATCAACTGGCAGACGTGGGCGGCCAACAGGGTCTGGTTGCTCTTGCGGCAGGGCGTCTGGATACGGGCCGCTCCGGCCAATGCGTCTTTCCAGAAGTCCACCGTCCGCCCCAGCCACACGTCGGGATCTTCCTTGTCGAAGGCGGACGGGGTTTCCACCGGCAGAAAGGGCACACGGATGACGGCCCGGGCAGACTTGCCCGCATCAAGCGTCCAGGCGAAGGTCCGCGGGCCGGACGGCGCACCGGGGCCGGTCTGCTCGGCCTGCAGTCTGGCCTCCGCGGGCCGGTCCCCCGTGTTGGTGGCCGTCACCGTCACCCAGACCAGGAAGTTCTCGCCCTCGGGGGGCGGCCAATCGTACGCCCGCCGCCAGTCCTTGACTGTGGGCAGCGGGGTTGCCCAGTACGCAAAGTCGTACCGCACCGGCCCGTCGGCGGCGGTCAGTTGCATAACCGGCAGCCACCCTTCCAGGCAGGTCTTGGTCTGTCGCCGGCTCAGGGGCGTCAGTGCCCGCCCGAAACGCAGCCGAAGCCGTCCGGCATAGTGCACGGTGTCTTTGCCCGTGCCGGCCAGGAGGATGTCGTTCTCGGGCGTCACCCGGGCGCCCTGGTCGTAGTCCTTCAAGCCCACGACGTTGAAGGAATTGCGGAAGTAGTCGAAGGGAGGCTCCTCGGCCGCAACGCCGGACGAGAATGCCGCCATCGTGACCAGACAGGTCGCCGAAGCGATCCAGGAAGTGCACCGGCACATAGACATTCTCCTATGCTGGCATGAGAGGGTGGCGCGGAAGCGACGCTGGTCGGCCGACCGCGTTGGCGCGGTCCGACCGGTCGAGTTACCGCGGCATCTTTCGAGCGGCGCTCTGGTCCAGGATGATGTACAGCAGCCCGCTGTCGGGCCGGACACGGGCGGCGGGGACGGTGGGACTGGGGCCCATGAGGTCGGCGACGGCGTCGGCCTTGTCCTCGCCGGTGACCAGGAGGACAACGGCCTGGGCGGCGTTGATCAGCGGGAAGGTGAAGGTCATGCGGTTCCGTCCCAGTACGGGGACGAACTGGCTGACCACAAGCCTGGAGGTCTCGTCGAGGGCGGGCGTGTTGGGGAAGAGGCTGGCGGTATGCCCGTCGCCGCCCATGCCCAGCAGGACGAGGTCGAAGCTGGGAATGTCGTTCGCCCCGGCCGGGACGCGCTCGCGAACGACCCGTTCGTAGATGGCGGCGGCGGCGTCCAGGTCGTCGGCGTCGGCGGGCATGGGGTGGACCCGGTCGAGACTGATGGGCACGTGGTCCAACAGGGCCCGCTGGACCATGCGGTAGTTGCTCTCGATATGGTCGTGGGGGACGGTTCGCTCGTCGCCGAAAAAGATCTCAAGCCACTGCCAGGGCTCGCCCAGTTCGCCGCCGTATCGGGCCAGGGTCTGGTAGAGCGCGTGAGGGGTGGTCCCCCCGGCCAAGGCGACGCGGCAGGGCTTGCTCTGGGCGGCCCGCTCGCAGAGGGCGGAGCGAAAGATGCTGGCGACAAGCTGCGTGGCTTTCTCCGCCGTAGGTTCGATCAACAACCGCATGTTGTCCTTGCCCTGTGACATGCTCCACCTCGTGCCACCGCGAAGCCCCTTGCGGCGCACCAGTACCTTACCATGAATCCAGGCAATTGCCAATCGAAACGTACCGGCCAACGATCAGGGCGTTTGCCAGTCCTTGTACGGGTCCAGCAGCAGCGAGCGAGCCTGGTGCGGGCCCCACGAAAGCGGGGAATACCCCACCAGCGGAGGCTGGCCCGCGGTATCCCAGGCCGAGCGGATCGAGTCGACGAACCGCCATGCCGCCTCGACCTCGTCGTTGCGGATGAACAGCGTGGGCTCGCCCGTGATGGCATCCAGCAGCAGATGCTCGTAGGCCTCGGGCGAGGCCGACTCGAAGGCCGTCTGATAGCCGAAATCCAGCTTCACCGGGCGCAGGAGCATCCGCGGGCCGGGCACCTTCGCGTCGCAGACCAGGGTGATGCCCTCGTTGGGGGTGATGCGGATGCTGAGGCGGTTGGTGCCTCGCAGGTCGCAGTCCATGTTGTAGAACAGGCGGATGGGCTCCTGGCGGAAGACAATGGTGATGTAGCTGGCCTTCTGCGCCAGCCGCTTGCCCGTGCGGAGGAAGAAGGGCACCCCGGCCCAGCGCCAGTTGTCGATGCTCAGGCGCAGGGCCGCATAGGTCTCGGTCTGACTGTCGCGGGCGACCCCCTCTTCCTGGCGGTAGGCGGGCATGTCGGGCCCCGGCCCGTATTGCCCGCGGATTGTGGAGGCAGCCACCTCGTGCGGGTTCATCGGCTGGAGCGAGCGGAGGACCTTGAGCTTCTCGTCGCGGACGGGCTCGCCGGCCATCCTGGTGGGCACGTCCATGGCTATCAGCGAAAGGAGCTGGAGCATGTGGTTCTGGACCATGTCGCGCAGGGCGCCGGTCCGGTCGTAGTACGGTCCGCGCCGGCCTTCCATCCCGGTGCTTTCGAGCGTGCTGATCTCCACCCGCTCGACGTAGTGGCGGTTGAGCAGCGGCTCGAAGATGGAGTTGGCGAAGCGGAAGACCAGCAGGTTCTGCACCGTCTCCTTGCCCAGGTAGTGATCGATGCGGAAGATCTGCTTCTCGTGGAAGCCCTGGAGCAGTTCCTCGTTGAGGGTGTGCGCAGTCAAGAGGTCCCGTCCGAAGGGCTTCTCGACTACCACGCGGACGAAACTCTCCGGCGAGGGACTCTCGCTGAGGCCGGCCTCGCGGAGGTTTCGTGCGATGGGCCCGAAAGTGTCCGGGGTCATGGCCAGGTAAAACAGGCGGCTGGCGCCAGCGTGATGCCGCCGGCTGAGTTCATCCATGCGATGGCGGAGCGCGAGGTACTCCAGCGGCCGGTCGGCATGGGTGACGTGATAGTACCAGCGTTGGGCGAACTCGTTCCACAGGTCGCGGTCCAATGGGGAGCGGCTGAACTCTCCGATGGCCCCGCGCATCTCGTCGCGGAACTGCTCGTCCGTGCGGTCGCGGCGGGCCACGCCCAGCACGACGGTATTGGGGTTCAGCAGGCCGGAGGCGGCCAGGTTGTACAGGGCGGGGGCGATCTTGCGGGCGTTGAGGTCTCCGGTGGCCCCGAAGACGACCACGATGCACGGCGGCGCGGGCCTGCCCTGGGCGACCACGTCGTCCAGCCCTCTGAGTTCCACAAGGGGCATGGCGTTCCTTTCTGGCCGGGGGGAATCCGCCGGCGGTCCATTCTAATCCCCGGGGGGGCACAGGACAAATCTCGATTGGTTCCCCCTTGCGGTATAATGCACTCAGCCATGGACGATGCACAGCAACAGGTCGTGCGGACCCTGGGCCGGCTTCGCCGGCAGATGGTCGCCCGCCTGGTGGGCGAGTCGGCCGCTGTCGCGTGCGCCGCGGCAGCCCTGGGAGCAGCCTGCGCGCAGGCGGGATGGCTGCTGCTGGAGTGGTCGCTTCCCGTGGCCGTCGCGCTGTGCCTGCTGCCGCTGGCGGGCGGGCTGGCGCTGATGACGGGGCGCCGGCTGCGGCGGACCCTCGCACTGGACCCGATGGCGGGCGACTGGGCGGCGGCCGCGTGGATCGCCAATTCCCTGGCCGTCGCGCTGGCCCTGGCGGGCGGGTGGCACGGCGCCTGGCCGGCGTGGGCCTGGCCGGCGGTCTTCGTGCCGGCGGCAGCCCTGGCTGGCGCGGCGGCGGCCTGGTTGAACAGGCCGGACTTCGTTCAGGCAGCCATCCGGATCGACCGACTGGGCGGCTTCCACGACCGCGTCGCGACGGCGGCGGAACTGACCCTGAAGAAGGGGGCAGCCACGTTCTCGCCGGCCCAGGGGTGTCTGCTTCGCCAGGCGGCAACCGTGCTGGCGGGCGAGCGGGGCAGCCAACTGAGCTTCTGGACCCGCACGAGGCGCACGCCGGCCCTGCTGTTGTTGGCGCTGCTGTTGTGCGGGAGTCTGCTCCTGCCGGACCTGCTCGGGCGCGGTGACGAACTGAGCGGGCAACTGGCCGGCCTCGATGACAGCCAGCGGCGCGAGTTGGTCCAACGCCTCCACCAGCAGGCGGCAGCTGCAAAGGGCGACGAGCAAGCCGCCCTGGCCAAGGCGGTCGAAGTCGTCGAGTTCAAGAATCAGGCCGAGTTGGAGGAGGCGCTGCGCAAGCTGGAGGCCCAGGGCTTCCGCGTCCGCGCGCTGTTGGCCGAGGAAGTCAGACAACTGGCCCAGGCGGACGCCAAGGCCGGCGGCCACGGTGCGGGCGGACAGGCCGCCACCTCGCCGACCACCCAGGAGGGGTCCCCGACGTACGTCCATCTCCAACCCGAGGGCGTGGTCCGCGTCCGCGTGTGGGACCCGGATTACGCCCGTCTGCTGAGTACCCGCCCGGCCGGGCAGGGCGGCCCGGAGGCTTCGCCGCAAGGCCCGCTCGTGCCTTTCGATCAAGCCTGGCAGGCCGCCTGCCGTCAGGCCGAGCAAGCCCTCGACGCGAGCGAGGTCCCCAGCGAACATCGCGGCCTGGTCCGCCGGTTCTTCGACCTGCCCAGGTAGGTCGGCGGCGATTGCGGCCGGGACCTGGAGTGCGTCAATCCAGAGGGTATCGCTCGCCGGGGGCGGGGATGTGGACGTTGGGGCAGCCGAGCTTGAGCAGGATGTCTCGCATGGCCGCCGGCTGGGTGCCTTCACCGTGGACGCAAAACGCCCCGCGAAGCTTCGGGGCCAGAGGGGCAAAGGCCCGGGCGAAATCGGCCGAGTCCGCGTGGGCCGAAAAGCCGTTGAGCACCTCCACGCGGCACAGCAGCTTGTACATCCGCCCGAAGATCTTAAGCTCCTCGCGTCGCTCGACGATCCGCCGCCCCAGCGTGTGCTGGGCCATGAAGCCCACGATCACCACCGTGTTGGACTCGTTCTCGATGTTGTTCTTGAGGTGGTGCAGGATGCGCCCCGCCTCGCACATGCCGGCCGAGGCGATGACCACGCACGGACGGTCGCTGTGGTTGAGCGCCTTGGAGTCCTCCACGCGCGTGATGTACGTCGCCACGTGATCGCCGAAGATGTCGCCCTCCTGCTTGTAGAACTTCCGGGCCTCTTCGTCGTAACACTCGGGGTGCTTCTGGAAGATCTCGGTGGCGTTGACCGACAGGGGCGAGTCCACGTAGATCGGCAGCTTTTCGAGCTGCCCGGCGGCGATGGCCCGCGCCAGGTAGTACACCAGGTTCTGCGTTCGCCCCACGCTGAAGGAGGGGATGATGACCTTGCCCCCCACCGAGCGGGTCTGGTCGATGATCTCCACCAGGCGCTGCTGCATGTCATCGGCCTCGGCGTGGCGGCGGTCGGCGTAGGTGGACTCGGTGATCAAGTAGTCCACCGGCGGCAGCGGCTCGGCCGGGTCGCGCAGGATCGGCATGTGGAAGCGACCGAAGTCGCCCGTGTAGAGCAGGCGGACCGGATCGGGGCGGCGCAGCTCGACCAACACCATGGCCGAGCCGAGGATGTGCCCGGCCTCCAGGAACGTCGCCGTGGCGTGCTCGCTGAACCGGGCGACCTGGTCGTAGGCGACGGCGTGGAAGTACTTGGCCGACGCCCGGGCGTCCTTGACGGTGTACAGGGGCAGGATGTAATCGCTGCGCCGGCTGGCGCGCTTCTCGTTCCAGAAGCGGGCGTCTTCCTCCTGGATGTGGGCGGAGTCGGCCAGCATCACGTCACACAGGTCGCAGGTGGCGGGCGTGGCGTAGACGGGCCCGCTGAAGCCGTGCCGGACCAGGCCCGGAATGTTGCCGCTGTGGTCGATGTGGGCGTGGCTCAACAGCACACCCGAAAGCTTCTCGGGCGGCATGGGAAAGCTGGTGTTTCGGTCGCGGGCCTCCTGGCGATGTCCCTGGAACAGGCCGCAGTCCATGGCGAAACTCTGGCCATTCAGATGCAGCAGGTGCATGGAGCCGGTCACCGTCTGGGCCGCTCCGTGAAATTCCAGTTCGGCTCTCAATTTCCGCGTCCTGCTCCTTTGGCCGGGCCGATCCGTCCGCCCGGCCCTCCATGCGTAGCCTACCAAACAACCGGATGCTTTCCAACCGGGAAACGAGGGATTTGGGGGTCGTTTTAGGAGCCAGCCCGCGGGCAGGGCGATTGGGGGAAAGGCCCATGAAAGGCCTTGCGCCGGCCTTGACGCCGAGGCAGTGGAAGGGAATGGAAGTCGCGGGAACCGTGGGCCGCTGCGTTTTCCTTGCCCCGCGCGCCCGCCCGCGGTAGGCTGACGTCATGTACAGCATCCTGTCCAAGGCGATGCGGACGGCCCCCGTTTGCGCGGCGGCCGTGGGGCTTCTGGTCCTGATCACCTGCTGCGGGCCCGCCTGGGCCCAGGAACGCGAGGGGCCGGAGTTCGACCCGGCCCGCCTGGAGGCCGACCGACCGCCCCCGCGAACCCAGCCCCCCCGCACGGCAACGGACACTCTTGACCGGCCGCTCATCCAGCCATCGACTCACCGGGCCGGCTACATCGACCTCCAACCGCCAGGCCAGCGCGAGTTCATCCTCGACCAGGCCGACCTCCTCTCACCCGAGGAAGAGAAGAAGATACGCGAGGTCGCCTCCAGCCTGCTCAAGGATAAGGCCACGCCGGTTATCGTGGTGACCATCGAGAGCATGGCCGCCCACAACGGCGCGGGGATGCGGATCGAGACCTTCGCCCGCCTGCTGTTCGACCAGTGGCAGATCGGGCACGAGAAGCTGGGGGAGACGAACTGGAACACGGGCATCCTCCTGCTGGTGTCGCGCCGTGACCGCAAGGCCCGCATCGAACTGGGGGCCGGCTGGAAGCGCGACAAGGACGACGCCGCCCGCAAGATCATGGACGACCTGATCATTCCCCGCTTCAAGGACGGCGACTATGCGGCAGGGATTGTGGCGGGTGTCGAGGGCCTGGACAAGATGGCCCGCGACCTGGAGTTGCCGAAGAAGCCCGTTTCGCCCCTGCGCATCCTGCTGATCGTCGCGGCTGTGGGCCTGGGCATCTTCACGGTCGTCTCGCTGGCCCGCCGCGGCAGCGGCGGGTGGGCGTGGGTATTCTGGGGCGTGGCGCTGGGGATCGTGGGGATGATCCTGTACAGCGTCCTGAGCAACGCGGGCCGGCGAGGCGGAGGCGGGGGCGGAGGCGGGTTCTCCGGCGGGTCGTTCGGCGGGGGGTTCTCCGGCGGGGGCGGGGCTACGGGCTCCTGGTAGGAAAGGCCAATCATGCAACGAGCCAGCACACTCTTCAGCGAGCAGCAGAAGCAGCAGATCGCCCGGGCCGTCGCCCAGGCGGAGTCGGCCACGTCAGCCGAGATCATCCCGGCTGTGGCCACCGCGTCCGGCCGCTATGACCGCGGCGAAGACCTGGTGGGCCTGTGGCTGGGTCTGGCAGCCATGATCGTCGCCTGGACCGTCCTGCCCGGAAACCCCGACGCCGGAAGCTGGGGCGGCTGGCCTGCCTGGGTGACCCCCGTCTGCCTGGCCGGGGTGACGCTGGCCGGCTTCATTGTCGGCGCCGTCGTCGCCTCCCGCGTCGGATGGCTGAGACGTCTGACCACGCCCAACGAGGAGATGGCCGACGACGTCCTGCGGCGGGCTCAGCACGTGTTCTTCGACAGCCGCGTCCACCACACCGCCGGACGGACGGGGCTGCTTATCTACGTCTCGCTCTTCGAGCGCATGGCCGCCGTAGTCGCGGATCAGGCCGTCCTGGACAAACTGGGCAACCCCGCCCTGATGGAGCTTCGCGACCGCTTGGTGGAAGCCCTCAAGACCCAGCCCCCCACCGAAGCCCTCTGCGCCGCCATTCAGGCCGCCGGCGAGAGGCTCGCCCCCGTCCTGCCCCGCGCCGACGACGACGTCAACGAACTGCCCGACGCGCTGGTGACGATCGATTAGAGGACGCCCCTGCGCCCCGAGCATGCAAGGCCTTCCGCAAGCCTGGCAACGGAACCAGCCCGGACCCCTAAGGGGCCCGGGCTGTTCCTTGCACAGGAGACAGTCCGTGCGTCAGGCCATCTTGGCCTTGATCTTGTCCAGGAAGGCCTGAGCGTACGGCCTGCCGACCAGCTTCTTGCACGAGGCGAACATCTTGCAGCCCGTGCCGCAGTAGTCGATCTTCTTCATGGCTGCGCACTTGAGGACGGGGCAGCCCTTCTTCTCGATCTGGGCTTCGGTGGCCATCTTGCCGGTAGCGCAGCCCTTGCACTTGCCCGCCGCCATCAGCGGGCAGACCGTGCAGGAGATGCCGCAGGCGGCGACCATCTGTTTCTCGTCGTCAGCGGCGTGCACGGTCGAAGCTACCACCAGTCCGGCGGCGGCCACCGCGCCTCCACTCAACATCTTGCGTCGTGAGAGTCCCATTCGTTCATCCTTTCGTGATGGGGCAACGTCCCGCCGTCCGGCCCCGCGGCCGGGCGTCTGTTTCAGGGCGTCTTGAATTCCACAATCGTGCCCACCGGGCACGGGTGACAGGCCTGGCCGAACTCACGGCGCAGGCGGGCCCAGGCGACCGGGCCGGTGCAGTGGGCGGGCCACAACTCGACCACGCCCAACTCCCGGAAGGCGGCGACCGTCCGTTCCAGGCGTTCCTGGCTGACCGAATGCAGGTGCATGCCGCCCAGGACGGCCCGGATGGGCTTGTCGCCGCCCAGGCGCCTGACGTAGCGAAGCGTGTTCACCACGCCGCTGTGGGCGCAGCCGAGCACGACGACAAGCCCGCCGTCGGCCTCGAAGAACAGGGCCTGGTCGTCGTTCAGCGGGTCGCCGCGCCGGCCCGCCTGGTCGAGGAAGAAGCCCCCGCCGTCGGTCTCGAACTCGCACTCCCGCGGGACCGGCCCGGTGACGCGGAAGGGCCCGACCACGTCCCGGGGGCCTTCGACCCGGACGTATTGGCGGGTATGGTCGGCCAGGGCCTGCTCCGTCCAGAAGGGCATGCCTACGGAGCGAAACGACCCGTCGCCCTGGCGAACGTAGCGGGGCAGGAAGGCGTCGCGATGGGCGAAGACCGGCGGGCGAAGCGAGGACCGCAGGGCGTCGCCCAGCCCGCCCGTGTGGTCGTAGTGCCCGTGGCTGAGCACGATCGCGTCGGTGTGTTCCAGGTGCACGCCCAGCTTGAGGGCGTTGGTGAACAACACCCGCCCCTGCCCCGTGTCGAAGAGGACCCGCCCGTCCGACGAGTCGAGCCAGAACGACAGCCCGTGCTCGGCCAGCACGTCCGGCCCGGCGGCGGTGTTCTCCACCAGAGCGACGATGCAAACGGCCGCGGTCATGAGGCACCTCGCTCGAATCGCCCGTGGGCCAGGCCGGCCTGGATCGGCGCGTCGGAGGCGCAGGTGAAGAACGCGTGAATGACTCCGATCGGCCTCAACTGCGTCCACACCATGACTACTCCGTCTTCCGCTCTGCCGGTTCCCGCAGACAACCGCCCCTGAGGGGCTTCAGCGAGAAGCCGGGCATCTCAAACGCCGCCTCACCCAGCCGCCCAGGCGAGAATGCCTGAACCACCTCGTGATGGTCCCGCTCGGCCCCCTCCTGAATCTCCGGCACCAACAAGCCGGCCCGACACGTCAAGCGCAGGCAAGACTCGGCCCATCCATACTGGCGCGCGGCCTTCATCGCCCATTCGACGGTGCAAGGACCGGGCCATCTGGCTGGATACAACATAAGACACTATTAGTGAGAGGCTTATACGGATATGGCGTGGCGTTCAGATGACCCCCAATCGTTGCAACATGCAACGATGGAAAGATCGTCACATTGCATTATGCAATTCTCAGGGGATGAGCAGGCAGGAGGTGGCCGCTGGCAACAGCACCGTTCAGGACCACTTGCGCATCTTGCGAAAGAGCCTGCCGGGGGTGATGCCCGGTTCGCGGGCAGCAGCCCGATTGCCGCTGTGACGCCCCAGGGCCTGCTCGCGCGGCACGCCGGTGATCTTCGCCGCCGCCCTGTTGAACGACGTGATCCGCCACTGATCGTCGACAGTGAACACGCCGTCCGAAATCGAGTCCAGGATGATGTCGCGGGCGAAATTGTCTTCGTGCGGTTCCACGCGTCTGTTGGGGCCGCTGGCGGGACGGAAGTAAAGACCTTTCGTACGACCCCGCCCAAAGCTTCGCGCAGGGGGAGCCGAGGGGTCGTTACTTCGCTGGCTTCGAGCCGAGCATCAGGTCCAGGGCCTTCGCCAACCAGCCGGATTCCCACGCGTGTTTATAGCGCAGGCTGTTGTCGAAACGATGCGGCACGGCCTGGGACTCCAGCAGGCGGTGGAAGCTCTCGGTATGCGGACCGAAATTGTCGTACCCGAGGATGGTCAGCCGCACGGGCTTGCCCGCGAACTGCCCGGCCTGCTTCTCGACGAGATTGGCCGGCGCGTAGGGTGCGGCCTGCGCGGGCGTGCCGAAGTGTTCGGCGCTGCCGTACTTGAGGTTGTCTTCCTTCATCATCAGCGGCGCGTCCCAGCTACAGGCGGCGCCGAAGAAATCGGGATGTCGCAGCAGCAGACTTACCGCCCCCCAGCCGGACTTGCTGAAACCGATCAGCAGGCGGTCGGCAGGGGCCTTGCCGACGGGGTAGCGGCTCTCGATCAGCGGCACGATCACCTTCAGAAGGTACTGGTCGTGGCGGATCCGCGGGTTGGTGGCGTGGCTGCCGTACCATGGAACGGTGTCGAACTCCATGCTCACGCAGATCAAGCCGTGGGCATTCTGCGCGTTGATTCGGCGAACGGCAGCCAGGCCGTTGCCCCAGGGCGGCTTGGCCGCCCACTCCCCGCCGACTGGCAACACGTACAACACGGGGTACTTCCGCCCCGGCTCCACCTTATCCGGGAGCAGCACGTCCAGGCGGTTGGCCCGCCCGGTGAAAGGGCTGGTAATCGTATACACGTCCAGGCCGTGTTCCTGGTCGCGCGTGGGCCCCTTGACGGTGACGTCGTCTGCCTGCTGCGAGGGCGACGCCGCAGGCGCGACAGCGACGGCAACGGCCAGGGCGATCGAGACGGGGAGAAACCTGGAAGTCAGGGATACTCTGCGCATGTCGGCTCCTGCGGGAGATCGTCAGACAAGTGAGGGCGGCCGCCCGAGCCGGTCGGTTCCTCACCTTGTCAAAGGCATCGTACCTCCCCGCCGGTCGAGGGGTCAAGTCGCACCGGGCCGGGCCGTCGCCTGGGGTGCTTTCGTTTCGCTCCGCGCGACAGATCCCCCTGCCTTGCCGATCTTGCAGGCAACTTGAGGCGGGCTTGAGCCAAGCGGCAACAGGGTGTATAGTCATCCGCGGCGTAATCCAGAGGAATGCGGTTGCGGCTCGGCCTGCGCCGCTGCCCGGCCAATGGGAAGGTTGGGCGTGTTTCCTGACAAGACCGGACATGGCCGGCGCTTCGGGCGGCGGCGTGTCCAATGGACCCAATGGTCCTGCGAGGTCAACGTGGAGCAGCTTAAACTGTTTTTCAACAGCCTTCGTTATGACGCCGCGTTGCGCGACGTGGCGACGCTTCTGGGCTATGCGGTGGTGGGCGGGTTGCTGGGGCTGTACGTGCGGGCGATCTTCCGCCGCTTCGCCTCGACCCTCTCCAACCGCGACACCTTCAGCGCCAACTTCCCGCTCCTGGTCGTGATCACCATTCTGGTGATCTACGTGGTCAAGAGCTCGTTGGCCCTGTCGCTGGGACTGGTGGGCGCGCTGTCGATCGTCCGCTTTCGGGCGGCGATCAAGGAGCCCGAGGAGATCATCTACCTCTTCGCCTGCATCGCCGTCGGGCTGGGCCTGGGGGCGGAGTACCTGGGCATCACGCTGGCGGGCACGGCCGTCTTCAGCCTGTTCGTGTTCGTGACGCACTTCGTGCGGCGCAAGAGCCGCGAGCACACCATGTTGCTGACCATCGCCGGGCCACGCTCGGAGTTCTTCGACGGCGACGCCGAGCGGATCACCGGCCTGGTGGCCCAGGCGGTCGGGCCGTTCACGCTCCAGCGGCTGGAGACCGACGGCGAGCTGGTGCAGTTCCGCGCGGTGGTGGCGCCCGACGACGTCGCCCACGTGGGGCGGATGATCGGCTCGCTCCAGAAGCAGCTCCCGGCCTGCCGGGTTTCCTACGTCAATCTCGAGAACCTGCTGTGACTTCACTGGCCCGCGACAGCCTGGGCGGCGTCAGCCAGGCGCTCGTGTTGACGCCGATGCACGATGCCGCCCGCGGCGACGACGCCGTTACCGCCTCGCGCCGCGAGATGAAATTCGCCTTCGCCGAAGGCGAGGTCGGGCGCCTGCACACCGTGCTGGAACTCAACGCTCAGGAGGTCCGGTTCGGCCCCGGGAACCTGTCGCACGTCCACAGCATCTATTTCGACGACGATCGCCTGGGCAGTTGCCGTGAGTCGCTGGACGGCGTCTCGCGGCGGACGAAGGTCCGCCTGCGGTGGTACGACCAGCCGATGGCCAGCGAGACGGTGTTCTTCGAACTCAAGCATCGCCGCGGCTACAACGTCAGCAAGCGCCGCGTGCCGTTGCGGCTGGGCCGGCCGCTGGAGTCCATCCCGTACCAGGAGCTGGCGGACCGCCTGCTGGACGTGCTGGACGAGGAGTGTGCGTTCTGGCTGCGCACCCGCCGCCAGCCGGTCGTGCTGGTGAGCTACAAGCGGCGCCACTTTCGCGACCCGCTCAGCGGGGTCCGCCTCACCCTGGACTGGGATCTGACCTGCTGCGAACAGCTCGGCCTGGCCCGGCCGTCCACGCGGTTCCCCCGGGGCATTCGCTCCATGACGCTGGTCGAGGCCAAGGCCGGCGAGGTCGACGAGGCCCGCGTACGGGGGCTGCTGTTTCCCCTGCGCCCGCGCCTGACGCGCAACAGCAAATACGTCCAGTGCTGCATGAGCCTGGGCTGGCGGACGATTCAGGACTGACGCACGTGCATGTGATCTCGCGCTATGCCGGATGGATCAGCCTGCCGCTTCTGGCGGCCGGGGCGGCGTTCTGGCTGGGCCTGGCCGGCCGGTCGCCCGCCCACAGCGGACTGCTGCCCGCCGATCCGAAGCTGCGCCGCACGCTCAAGCTGTTCGACATGGCCGCCTTCGCCGGCAGCCGCCCCGCCGGGGCCCCCCGGCTGGACCATCACGGCTTGCACATCGACATCTCCATGGACCCGCAGCGCCTGGAACTCATGCGGGTGCGCGACAACCGCCGGTACTTCAAGGTCCGAACGTCGGACGTGGCCTTGAGTTTCGACGGCGAGTCGCCCATGCCCGCCACGCTGGTGCTGCGGGGGGCCAGCACGCTCAAATCGAGCGACAAGATGAACTTCAACATCGAGTTGCTCCGCCGGCTGGAACTGGGGCCCGGCCTGCGATTCAAGCAGTTCTACCTCATCGCCATGGCCCAGGACCCGCACGAGATCGCCACGTGCTTCGGCTATCGCGTCCTGGGCGACATGGGACTGTTCTTCTGTCACTACCAGTACGTGCGAGTCTCGATCAACGACCAGCCGGAAGGCATGTACTTGCTGGTCGAACCGCCCGCCAAGGCCATCCGGCGGTGCGTCAACGGCGTGGTCGCCGTCCACCGCCGCCAGAAACCCAACATCTACGAGACGTACTGGACCGACGGACGCTACAACGCCACTGCCAGCCTGCGGGCCTTTCAGACGCTCAACCTCAGCAACCGCCTCGACGACGCGGCCGCACAGTATGCCCGCGTGCTGGACCTGGACTCCTATCTGGGCTGGGCGGCGGTCAACAGCATCGTGCTCAACAACGACACGCTGGACGAGGTGTACCTGTACGAGCGTCGCCAGGCGGGAAAGGAAACCCAACCGGCGCCGCTGGCGGTGATGGGCTGGGACTGCGACGACCTGGCCGCACGCGCGCCGCTCCCCAAGACGCTGAACGACCCGCTGCTGTACTCCTGCATGGATCGCTTCGACCAGGTCATCCAGCGCGAGGGCGACCTGTACGATCGGTATCGCCGGACCCTGGCCCGTCTGCTCCGCGAGCGCCTGACGCCGTCGTACCTGATGCAGACGCTCGACAGCGTGCAGCGGCTGCGCGACAGCCTGGACGATGGCCTGCCCGCCGACGTCCAGCAGCGACGCCGCCAGGAGCGCCAGGCCGAGGCCCATCGCATCCGCGAACTGCTGGTCGCCCGCCATGTGGAACTGCTGGAGCGGGTGAAAGACGTCCCCCTGCCCGCGCCATAGCCCGAGACCCGTCGCAGGGCACGGCCTATGGACGGACCCGCCCGGGCAAGGTAAAAAGGGGGCATGGATGCTCCGCCGACATGTTCGCCGCCCTCGCCGCCGGTCGGGGTTGCCAAGCCCGCGCCGAGGCGAAAGTCCCTGTTACGCCGCCTGCCCATGAGCATCCTGCGGGTGGCGGTGCTGGCCTATCTGGGGTTTACCGTCTTGCTCTACTTCTTCCAGTCCAAATTCGTCTATCACCCGCTGGCCGAGATCCGCAACACGCCGACCGACTACGGCATGAAGTTCGAGGACGTCCAGCTCACCACCTCGGACGGCCTGTCGTTGCACGGATGGTACGTGCCCGCCGCCGACTCCCGCGGCGTGGTCCTGTTCTGCCACGGCAACGCGGGGAACATCTCCCACCGCCTGGACTCGCTGTTCCTGTGGCGCGGGCTGGGGATGGACGTGCTGATCTTCGACTACCGCGGCTACGGCAAGAGCCAGGGCAAGCCCACCGAGCAGGGCACGCACATGGACGCCCGGGCGGCCTGGGACTACCTGGTCAACCAGCGGCAGGTCCCGCCCGGGCGGATCATCATCTATGGACGTTCGCTGGGCGGCGCGATGGCTGCCCCGCTGGCAGCCGAGGTCCACCCCCGGGCGCTGATCCTGGAGTCCACCTTCACCTCCATCCCGGACCTCGGCAGCGACCTGTACTGGTTCCTGCCGGTGCGGTGGCTGGCCCGCTTTCAGTACAACACGCTGGAGGCGGTGCCCAAGGTCCGCTGCCCGCTGCTGGTGGTGCACAGCCGAGAGGACAACCTGATCCCGTTCTCTCACGGGCAGCGGCTGTTCGAGGCTGCGACCGCCCCCAAGACCTTCCACGCCATGCGAGGCGGGCACAACGAGGGGTGGATTCTCAGCATGCACGAGGGCTACCGTGACGCGCTGAAGCGGTTCTGCGCCGAGTGCCAGGCCCCGCAGTCGGCCAAGACAGGACCTGCGACTTCACCTGATCCCCAGGCCGGAGAACAGCCATGAGAACCTTCTCTCGTCGCGAACTGCTGGCCCGCGCCGCCGCGGGTGCGGGGGTGCTGCCGCTGGCGACGCTGACCGCCGCCCCGCCCGTCAAGCGCCGCCCGAACATCGTGATGATCCTCTCCGACGACCAGGGCTACGGCGACCTGGGCTGCTATGGCGCGAAAGACCTCCGCACGCCGGTGACCGACCGCCTGGCCGACCAGGGCGTGCGGTTCACGCAGTACTACGCCGCCGCCCCCGAGTGCTCGCCCACGCGGACCGCCCTGCTGACCGGGCGATACCTCCAGCGCGTGGGCGGGCTGGAATGCGCCATCGGCGTGGGCAACGTCGGCCGCTACGACGACGCCATCCGCCTGGCCGGCCGGCACGATCTGGGCCTGCCCAGCGAGTTGGCCACCCTGCCGCGGGCGCTGAGGGCGGCTGGGTACGCGACGGCCGTCTACGGCAAGTGGCACCTGGGTTACGAGGAGAAGTTCCGCCCCAGCCGCTGCGGGTTCGACCAGTTCGTCGGCGTGCTGGGAGGCAACTGCGACTACTTCCACCACTGCGAGAACGACGGCCTGCACGTGCTCTACGAAGACGACAAGCCGCTCCACCGCGAAGGAACGTACCTGACCGACCTGATCGCCGACCAGGCCGCCGGTTTCCTCAAGCCTCAGAAGGGCGACAAGCCGTTCTTCCTGTACGTGCCCTTCACCGCCCCGCACAGCCCCTACCAGGGCCCCGGCGACCGCCGCCCGCAACGGCTGGGCGAGCAGGAGTGGGAGAAGGGCACGCGGGCCAAGTACGTCGAGATGGTCGAGCACCTCGACGCGTGCGTGGGGCGGATCCTCGCCGCACTGGAGGCCAGCGGCCAGGCCGACAATACGCTGGTAATCTTCGCCAGCGACAACGGGGGCAACAAGATGGGCTCCAACGTCCCCTTCGCCGGGCACAAGAGCGGGCTGTACGAGGGCGGCATCCGCGTGCCGTGCATCGCCCGCTGGCCGGGTATTCTGCCGGCGGGCCGGACCAGCAGCCAGCCGAGCATCACCATGGATCTGACCGCCTCCATGCTGGCCGCCGCCGGGGCGATCGCCCCGCCCGAGCTGCCCCTGGAGGGCGTCGACATCCTCGACCACGTGCGATCCGCCGCCACCGACCGCGCCCGCACGCTCTTCTGGCGGGCCCGTCGCGGCCAGCGAACCTGGCGGGCGGTGCGCGACGGCAACCTCAAGTACCTCACCCGACAGGACGGAGACAAGATCGAGCAGCACCTGTTCGACCTGGCCGCCGACCCAGCCGAGAAGACCGACCTGCTCGCCGATCGCCCCGCCGACGCCGACCGCCTGCGCAGCCTGCTGACCAAGTGGGAACAAGAGGCCAAGCCGAGGCGGTAATTCCAGTTCCGTCTAAAGGAACGCGGAGGGGACAAAAAACGGGAAGCATGGGAGCAGCGCCTGCTTTCTCCCATGCTTCCCGTGTTCTCAGATCTCAGATCGTCAACCTGCCTGCGGCAGGCAGGTCGCAAGCCGTCAATCGCCTATACCTGGTCCGGGATGACGTACGGCGAGCGGTAGGTTTCGCGGACGAGCTTGTTGGCCTGATCGGCGAATTCGCCGGTGAACTGTTCCTTGGCGGAGTCCATGGTCAGCCAGGGGCCCAGTGTCAGCGGGGTCTTGGTGAAATCGACCTCGTTGCTCTTGAGGTGCTCGGTGATCCGGCCGAGGCTTTCGCAGGCTTCCTTGTTGGCCTTGATGGCCTCCGTGCAGGCGTCGTTTCCGGCGGCCTTGCCCACGCGGTGGGAGATGTTGCCCATGTGGGCCAGAGCGGCTGACAGGTGGCCTTCGTTGGCGTCGCTGTGGAGCGTCTCGCCCTTGCGGGAGCGGACGGCATCGATGAAGTTCTTGTGGTGGTTTCCGCCGGCGTCGCCCTTGTACTGCTTGATCCTCTCGCCCTTGTTGTCGTAGGTCCACCCGCCGCCGCGCCCGCCCGCGAAGTAGCCGCCCTCGCACTCGACGACCACGCCCACGCGGACACCCTTGTAGGCGTCCTCGGCCGACTGGCCCTTCTTGCGCCCGAGGTTGCGCACCTCGAAGAGGATGGGCACGTCGCCGTAATCCAGCACGACGAGTTGCGTGTTGGCCGTCTCGCCGTCGTCGTTCCAGCAGAACCGCCCGCCAATGCTGATGACGCGCGGGGGCAGGTCCTTCTTGCCCACGACCCAGCGGCACAGGTCGGTCTCGTGCGGGCCCTGGTTCCCGATGTCGCCGTTGCCCGTCGCCCACACCCAGTGCCAGTCGTACTGGAGCTTCTTGCGCGTCAGCGGGGTCATCTCCCGCGGGCCCGACCACAGGTCGTAGTCCACGTTGGGCGGGATCGGCTGCGGGCCGTCCACCTTGCCGATCGAGCCGCGGTTGCGGTAGCAGAAGCCGCGGACCATCTTGATCTTGCCGAGTTGCCCGCTCTGGATGAACTCGAAGGCCGGGCGCAGGCCCACGTCGCTGCGGTTCTGCGTGCCGGTCTGGACGATCCGCTTATACTTGGTCATGGCCTCGACGACCTTGCGCCCCTCCCAGATGGAGTGGCTGAGCGGCTTCTCGCAGTAGACGTCCTTGCCGGCCTGGCAGGCCCAGACGGTGGCCAGGGCGTGCCAGTGGTTGCAGGTGGAGACGACCACGGCGTCGACGGACTTGTCCTCCAGCAGCTTGCGGAGGTCGGTGTAGGCCTTGGCCTTGGGAGCGCCCTTCTGGGCGGATGCCAAAGCGCCCTTGTCGGGGTCGCACAGGCCGACGACCTCCACGCCGGGCAGGCCGGAGAACCATTTGACCGAGTGCCGGCCTCGCCCGCCCAGGCCGATGAAGCCCACGCGGACGGTGTCGTTCGCGCCCAGCACGTTGCGCACGGGCCAGGCCAAGGCCGCCGCCCCGGCCGCACCCGCCGTTGTTTTCAGGAAACCACGCCGTGAAATCGTCATCAAGTCACTCCTTCGGGCTAGGGAAGTCCAAGTCACAACCAGCACGGATTAACGCACGCAACCGGACCATTGTCCGGCGGCCATTGACAATTTCGCAGGAACCCCTGCCTGGATCAGTGAACTGGCGGGCCTGGTCGCTTCAGCGATGCAGGACCTTGACTGTCAGTACTGGTTGAGTTCCTTGAGAAACCCCAGCAGCACGGGCTTGGGGATGTCCGCCAGGGCGTCCTCGGTGACCTTGCCGGACTGGAAGTCGCGGATGGCCTGGCGCCCCGCGGGCCCGAAGGTCCTGAGCTTGTCGGCATGCATGCGGGCCCGGTCGAGCTTGCCGGCGAACATGTCCAGGCAGTAGTTGACCACGAAGTGGTGCAGGTCGTCGCTCTGGACGTCGTCGCGCTGTTCCAGCGGGGGCTCGTCGCTGCCGCGCTGCTCCGCGATGAGGTCGTGCTCGGCCTGGCGGAGGGCCTCGATCTCGGCTTTGCGCTTGCGCTCCTCGTCCTCGTCGATGGGGGCCAGGTCCAGCACGTCCTCGTCGCTGACCGGGGCGGGAATGTAACTGCTTTGCCCGCAGTAGGGGCACTTGCCCCGCTTGCCGGCCGCCTGGTCCGGCGCGTTGACCTCGCGATGACAATGCTCACAACTGAACTTGATCGACATGTTCACTCTCCCATGGCCTTGATCACCAGTCGTTTGGGTCGGCGTCCGTCGAACTCGGCGTAGTATACCTGCTGCCAGGGGCCCAGGTCGAGCCGTCCTCCGGTGATGGGCAGGATCACCTGGTGATGGACCAGCAGGTTCTTGAGGTGGGCGTCGCCGTTGGTCTCGCCCGTGCGGTGATGGCGATAGTCGTCGCGGTAGGGGGCGAGCTGCTCCAACCAGTCGTCGATGTCCGCCAACAGGCCCGTTTCGGCGTCGTTGACGAACACCCCGGCCGTGATGTGCATGGCCGAGACGAGCACCATGCCTTCGGCGATGCCGGAGCGGGCGACGACGGCCTGGACCTCATCGGTGATGTTGACGTATTCGCGCTGCCTGCGGGTGTTGAACGTGAGGTAATGGGTGGTAGCTTTCATGCGTTGCTCTCCGCTTTCAGCGATCAGCGGCGGCCATCGCGGCGCGGTCCCCAGGGCCTCAGAACCAACACCAGGATCAGCGCCGCCGCCAGCAGCAGGGGCAGGCCCAGCCTCCCCATGGCCACCAGGAACGGGAACTTCAGCAGCTTGAAGGCGATGATCGCCAGCACCACGGCCAGGAAGATCAGCCATCCTCGGGCGCCCTGAAACACCGCGCTCAGCCCTTTCTCATGAAGATGGAGGCGAGGACCATCCCCAGGCCGACCAGCACCAGGGCCCCGCCGATGATGTGGGCGATCTCCAGGAGCAGCCAGACCACCAGCAGCAGCGAGCCCATCATCATCAGCCCCAGCCCGCCGATGGCCAGCCGATTACCGTTCCACTTCCTGTTCATCACCCTTACTATAGCGGGCCGGACGACCGTTGTCACGACTGAGACTTTTGCTTGCCGCAACGGGTGTTTTTCTCCCGCCCTTCTGGTATACTCCCCCGCGATCTGCGCACCTGAGGCGACTGCTCCGATTGCCTCCAGACAGAAAAGGAACGATGCCGTGGACTCTACGACGGTGGAGAAGGCGTACGAACTGGCCCGCGAGCGGTACGCGGCCCTGGGGGTGGACACGGACAAGGCGATCGACCGCCTGGCCAAGATCCCCATCTCCATGCACTGCTGGCAGGGCGACGACGTGGGCGGGTTCGAGAACCCGGCCGGGCTCACCGGCGGGGGCATCCTGGCCACCGGCAACTACGGCGGCAAGGCCCGCACGCCCGACGAGCTGCGCAGCGACGCCCGCAAGGCCCTGAGCCTGATCCCCGGGCGCCACCGCTTCAACCTCCACGCGATCTACCTGGAGACCGACGGCCAAGGCGTCGAGCGCGACCGGATCGAACCCAGGCACTTCCAGGGATGGATCGACTGGGCCAAAGCCAACCGCCTGGGTCTGGACTTCAACCCCACGTTCTTCTCGCATCCCAAGGCGGCCGACGGGTTGACGCTGTCGCACCCGGACGCCTCCATCCGGAAGTTCTGGATCGAGCACGCCAAGGCCTGCCGGCGGATCGGCGAGGCGATGGGCAAGGCCCTGGGCACGCCCTGCGTAACCAACGTCTGGATCCCCGACGGCTTCAAGGACATCACCGTCGACCGGCTGGCCCCGCGGCGCCGCCTGTGGGAGGCCCTGGACGAGGTTTTCGCCGAGCCGCTGGACCCCGCCTGCAACCTCGACGCGGTCGAGAGCAAGCTCTTCGGCATCGGATCGGAGACCTATGTCGTCGGCTCGCACGAGTTCTACCTCGGCTACGCCTGCCAAAGGCGCAAGCTCCTCTGCCTGGACGCCGGGCACTTCCACCCCACCGAGACCATCGCCGACAAGCTCTCCTCGGTCATGCTCTACCTCGACGAGGTCCTGCTGCACGTCAGCCGGGGCATCCGCTGGGACAGCGACCACGTCGTCGTGACCACCGACGACCTGCGGGCCATCGCCGAGGAGATCGTCCGCGGCGGCTTCATCGAGCGGGTGCACATCGGCCTGGACTTCTTCGACGCCACCATCAACCGTATCGCCGCCTGGGTGATCGGGATGCGGGCGATGTCGGCCGCCCTGCTGGCCGCCCTGCTCGAGCCGACCGACCAGCTCCGCACCTTGGAGCTGGAGGGCGACTTCACCGGCCGTCTGGCCACGATCGAGTCCCTCAAGACCCTTCCCCTGGGCAGCGTCTGGGACTACTACTGCCTCAAGCAGGGCGTGCCGGTCGGCGTCGAATGGCTGGCCGAGGTGCGGCGCTACGAGGCGGATGTGCTGGCCAAGAGGTAGATCACCGAGACCACCAAGACCGTCAAGGTCACAGGAAAGAGACGCGAAGACTCTCCAGATCAAAAAGGGTACTGATATGACCGAACAGACGCTGCAGGATCAGCAACAGCACGAGGGGGTTAACGAGTACGAACGGACGCCGGTGCCGCCGCGGGCGTGGCTGGGGTTCAAGAGCTTCATCGGGATGTACGCCGGCGAGCACTGCGCGGGCACCGAGCTGATGATCGGCCCGCTGTTCGTGGCCGCCGGCGTCAGCGCGTTCGACGTGGTGGTCGGGCTGCTGGTGGGCAACTTCCTGGCCGTGCTGAGCTGGATGTTCCTCACCGCCCCCATCGCCACGCGGGCCCGCCTGACCCTGTACTACCAACTCGAGAAGATCTGCGGGCGAAAGCTCGTGACCACCTACAACCTGGCCAACGGCGTGATGTTCTGCTTCCTGGCGGGGTCCATGATTACCGTCTCCGCCACCGCCGTGGGCGTGTGGTTCAAGTTCCCCATGCCCGCCCTGACCGACGTGTACCCCAACAGCGCCGGCTGGGTGCTGGCCGTGCTGGGCGTGGGCCTGCTGATCGCCGTCGTCGCCGCCTTCGGCTACAAGGCGGTGGCCAAGTTCGCCAACATCGCCTCACCCTGGATGGTGCTGGTGTTCCTGGTCTTCGGCATCGTGGGCTTCCGCGACATCGTCGCCGCCAGCGGCAAGGAGATCCACTCCGCCAGCGACCTGTGGAGCTTCGCCGCCACCGAGTTGTGGAAGGGAGGCGCCCCCCTGCCCGGACAGGTCAAGTTCACCTTCCTGCACGTGATGTTCTTCTCCTGGTTCACCAACGCAGCCATGCACGTGGGCATGAGCGACCTGACGGTCTTCCGCTACGCGAAGAAGTCCTGGTATGCCATCGCCAGCGGCGCCGGCATGTACGTGGGGCACTTCATGGCCTGGCTGGCGGCCAGCCTGCTCTACGCCCACCAATTGCGGGTGACCCCCGGCAACACCGACGTGCTGCCAGGGCCCATGGCCTTCAAGGCCTGCGGACTGGCCGGGCTCATCTGCGTGATCATCGCCGGCTGGACCACCGCCAACCCCACCATCTACCGCGCCGGGCTGGCCTTCCAGGCCGTCGTGCCCAAGTGGCCCCGCTTCACCGTCACCCTCATCACCGGGCTCATCGCCACCATCGCGGGCATGTTCCCCGTCATCGCCATGAAGCTCCTGGGTTTCGTCGCCCTTTATGGCCTGCTGCTGATCCCCATGGGCGCCGTCATCTTCGTCGACTTCTGGCTTATGCCCCGCATCGGCCTGAAGGACCGCTTCGCCGAACGCACCGGCATCTCCTTCAACTGGGCTGCCGGCGCCGCCTGGATCGCCACGCTGGCCATCTGCCTCTTCCTCAACTTCAACAAGGAAGCCCTGGCCGGCTACGTCAACCCGGACATGTTCCAGATCTATTTCCTGCTGCTGCCCGCCTGGTTCATCGCCGGTCTGCTTTACATCGCCAGCAGCATCCTCCTCCAGAAGGCAGCCGGCCTGGCGGCTGGGGCGGCCAAGGTCCTCGCCGCCGTCGCCCTCATGGGCACGGTGGCCCCCGCCGTCTTCTACTTCACCGGCGAAATGACCGACAAGTCGTTGCACGCCTGGCTGATGGGCGCGACCGTCCTGTGGTTCGTCACCGCCGCCTTCGCCATGGGCGCCAAGGCCCCCGCTGAACCCGAGCAGGAAACCCCCCTGTAAGAACGTAAGAGTGCAATACCGTAAGAAAGAGGCCTGCACCCTGGATCACTGAAGTGACCAGACCGGGTCACTTCAGTTACCCCGGATACCGGCACCCCGATACGTCCTATGACTCGTTGCAGAGGAGACGTTCCATGAAGACCCTTAGTGCTGTCCTGCTTGTTTCCGTCGCCTGCGCCGCCGCCCAGGCCGCCCAGGGGATGCTCGCGGCCTCGCACCTGCGATGTGAATACCTCACCGACCCCGCTGGCATCGGCGCCGCCCAGCCCCGCCTGAGCTGGATCGTCGAATCCGCCCAGCGCGGGCAAAGCCAGTCGGCCTACCGCGTGCTGGTGGCCTCCTCCCCCGCGACCCTTCAGGCCGACAAGGGCGACCTGTGGGACAGCGGAAAGGTCGATTCAAATGAGACCGCCTGCATCCGCTACGCCGGCAAGCCGCTGGCCTCCAATCAGGTCTGCCTCTGGAAGGTCCAGGTATTCGACGCCGCCGGCCAGCCCAGCCCGTGGTCCAAGCCCGCCAGCTTCTCCACCGGCCTGCTCCAGCAGGACGACTGGAAGGCCCAGTGGATCGGCTACGACAAGAAGCGCAAGATCGACCTTCCCGAAGCGAAGCTCGACGGCGCGAAGTGGATCTGGCACGCAGCCGACCCTGCCAACCCGCCGCAGGGGCACCGGCTGTTCGCGACCACCTTCGAACTGCCCGCCGACGCGAAGATCGAGTCCGCCCAACTCCAGATGGCCGCTGACGACTCCTACAAGGCGGTCCTGAACACCCGCAACGTCGCCGGCGGGACGAGTTGGCAGGTCGTGCAGATGGTGGACGTGGCCGGAGCCCTCAAGGGCGGCGCGAACGACCTCCGCGTGGAAGTGGCCAACGCGAGCCCGTCGCCCGCGGGCCTGCTGGGACGGCTGGAGATCAAGCTCGCCGGCGGAAAGACGATCGTCGTCGTCACCGACGGTTCGTGGAAATCGCTCATGCCCTTCCCTTACTGGCACAAGAACCCCATCGCCGCGTCCAAGACGGCCGCAGTCAAGGTGCTGGGCGAGTACGGCATGCAGCCGTGGGGCAAGGTCAAGGCGTCGTCCACGACCCTGCCGCCCGCGGTGTATCTGCGGACGGTCTTCACCGCCGAAAAGGACATCCGCCGGGCGGTGCTCTACTCGACCGCCCTGGGCATCCACGACATGTACCTCAACGGGCAGCGGGTCAGCGACGACTACTTCAACCCCGGCTGGACGGATTACACCAAGCGGGTCTATGCCCGGGCCTACGACGTGACCGATCGGATGAAGAAAGGGACCAATGCCCTGGGCGGCATCCTGGCGGACGGGTGGTTCAGCGGCTACGTAGGCTTCGGCAAGAAGCGCGACCACTACGGCGACAAGCCGCGGCTGCGGGCCCAACTGCACATCGAGTACGCCGACGGCTCGACGGCCATCGTCGCCACCGGGCCCCAGTGGAAGGCCTCCACCGGCGCGTACATCGAGGCCGACTTCCTCATGGGCGAGACGTACGACGCCCGCCTGGCCCCGACCGGATGGGACACCGCCTCATTCGACGCGGCGGCGTGGGACGCGGTTGACGCGGGCACGACGTTCAAGCCGCTCATGCAGGCGCACCCGGCCCCGCCGGTCCGCGTGATCGGCCAGTTCAAGAGCATCAAGACCGTCCAGAGCGGTCCCGGCACGTACATCCTGAACCTGGGCCAGAACTTCGCGGGCCTGACCCGGTTGAAGATCAAGGGGCAGGCCGGGCAGAAGATCGTCCTCCGCTTCGCCGAGCGGCTGAACACCGACGGCTCGTTCTACGTGACCAACCTGCGCGAGGCCCGTTGCATCGACACGTATATCTGTCGCGGCGACGGCGAGGAGGTCTACGTTCCCCGTTTCACTTTCCACGGCTTCCAGTACGTGGAGATCAGCGGCCTGGACGCCCCGCCCGCGGAGGACACCATCGTGGGCCTGGCCCTGTCCAGCGACACCGACGTGGCGGGCGAGTTCGCCTGCAACGACGCCATGCTCAACAAACTGCACAGCAACATCTACTGGACGCAGCGGTCGAACTTCATCGACATCCCTACTGACTGCCCGCAGCGGGACGAGCGGTTGGGCTGGACGGGCGACGCCCAGGTGTACATCCGCACGGCCACCTTGAACACCGACGTGCAGGCCTTCTTCGACAAGTGGCTGGTGGACCTGGCCGACGCCCAGCGGGACGACGGGCAGTTCCCCATGGTCGCCCCGCTGAAGGTGGCCGGCGGCGACGGCGGACCGGCCTGGGCTGACGCGGGCACCATCTGCCCGTGGACGGTCTACCAGGTCTACGGCGACAAGGACGTGCTCGCCCGGCAGTACCCCACGATGGCCAGGTTCGTCGAGTTCTGCCGCAAGCGCTGCACGCCGGAACTTCTGCCTCCCAAGCAGTTCCACTGCTTCGGCGACTGGTTGTCGATCAACGCCAACACCCCCAAGGACGTGATCTTCCAGGCCTACTTCGCCGCCAGCACGAAACTGACGGCCAACGCGGCCGAGGTGCTGGGCAAGGCCGATGACGCCAAGAAGTACAACGACCTGTTCGAACAGATCAAGGCCGCGTTCAACAAGGCCTACGTCGACGGCGAGGGGAAGATCAAGGGCAACACCCAGTGCGTGTACGTGCTGGCCCTGGCGTACGACCTGCTCGATGAGGCGACGGCGAAGAAGGCGGCTGAGCACCTGGTCAAGGACATCGAGTCGCGCAAGTGGCACTTGTCGACGGGCTTCATCGGCACCAAGGACCTGATGCTCGTGCTGGCCAAGATCGGACGCAACGACGTGGCCTACCGCCTGCTGCACAACGACACGTTCCCCTCCTGGGGCTTCTCGATCAAGCACGGAGCCACCAGCATCTGGGAGCGATGGGACGGCTGGACGCCCGAGAAGGGCTTCCAGGACGCGGGCATGAACAGCTTCGCCCATTACTCGTTCGGCGCGGTCTACCAGTGGATGGTCGAGAACATCGGCGGCATCCGCTCCGCTTCGCCGTCGTACAAGGATATCGTGATCGCCCCGCAGACCGGCGGCAAGCTCACGCAGGCGACGATCGGCTACACGTCCGTCCGAGGCCTGATCCGCACGAGCTGGCGCCGCCAGGGCGCCAAGTTCAGCCTGGAAGTGACCGTGCCGGCCAATACAACCGCCACAGTGCATGTCCCGGCCAAGGCCGCCGGCGATGTGACCGAGAGCGGCAAATCGCTCGATCGGGCTGAGGGCGTGAAGTTCCTCCGCATGGATGGCGGCGCCGCGGTGGTGACCGTGGGCGGCGGGACGTACCGGTTCGAGAGCCGGCAGTAGCTGGTAACCAGTAGCCAGTAGCCCGTGCGGGCATGGGAAGTCCCAGGGCGGGGTGCGCTTACGGCCGGTCCGGCTGGAGGCGGTCCTGGATCTCCCAGAACTCCCGGCTGGCGATATCCCAGTGGATGGACCAGGGATGGGTCGTGGGGCGGAAACGGATCAGGCGTTCGGGGCGGAGTGCCCGCGGCCAGAGGTCTGCCTTTGCGGGATGGGTCAGGAGGTAGTACTCGGCGATATTCGGCAGGCCGTCGAGGTCGACGTCGTCGTTGCGTCCGCTGTTGAGGTGGCCCAGGTTGTCCAGCTCCCAACGGTCCGGCAGGCCGTCGGCGTCGCTGTCGGCCCGCTCGTCGTGGGGCCGCCGCGTCTCGTCCACGCGTTTGGCCTGGCGATGAGACGCCTCCATGGCGGCTGCGTCGGGCGGCTTCTCGCGCGGTATGGGCGGCGGGTTCCAGCGAAAGCCCGGCTGGGCCGGCGGGCGGGCCTGGCGCGTACCCGTCTCCACGACCCGCCGGCGGGCCCGCTCCTGGGCATCCCAGAACTCTCGCGTGTCGGTGCTGAACTCCCCAGCCCGCGCCCGCTCGTGCAGCAGCGCGATCGGCTTGGCCGACGGGGCCATCAGGTCGATCTCCAGCGGCGAGCTTCGTCGCAGCGCCTCGATCCAGTTCGGAAACCCGTCGCCGTCTGGATCGTCGTCTCGCCCCTGGCTCAGGTCGCCGAAGTAACCCATCTCCCATGCGTCGGGGAGCGTATCCTTGTCCGTATCGATATCCTCCGGCCGCCGCGGCAGCTGGGGCGCCCGGTCGATCCGTCGGCCGTTCATGAACGTCCGAGAGTCGTAGTCCAGCGTCCCGAACCAGCGGATCTCGTCGCTATCGTAAAGGCCGTCGCCGTCGATGTCGGTGGAACTGTACATCTTGTCGTCGATCCCGATATAGCAGGTCGACGAGAGCCTCTTCTTGACCGCGGGCGGACATGGGTACTCCTCCTCTTTCTCCGCACGGATCGGCGGAGACGGCGCATCCCTCCCCGGCTGCAAGACCAGGCAAATCAGCACCGCTATCCCTGCCGCCGCCAGGATCGCCAGCCCGATGACTCCCGCCAAGGTCTTGCCTCGCATGGCTTGCCTTTCGTCTCGAAGGCAGAGTGTGCGTCTTGTGCTTCACATGGGTTATACTGCTGCGGCCGATCCTTGTCGAGCGGTCGAGCCGGCAATTGACCCTTTCCCGCGGTCGTTATAACGTCTGTGTTGCTCGACAGCTCCTTTTCCATACAGAGGTGACTCCATGACGGCACATCGATCCTCGCGGCGCGGGTTCCTGAAGGTTTCGACGGCGGCGGTGGCTGCGGCAGCGGCGGCCCGGCCGACGATCCTCCGCGGGGCGGCCGACTCGACGGCTGCCAACAGCAAGCTGAGACTGGCCCTGGTCGGCTGCGGGGGGCAGGGGCGCGGCGTGATGCGGGGCCTGCTCGGCGCCGGGGCCCAGTTGGTGGCCCTGTGCGATCCGGACGCCGCCCAGATCGACCGGGGCCGCAAGGACGCGGGCGACCAGGGCAAAGACGCCAAGCCCTATGAGGACTATCGCAAGCTGCTGGACGACGCGGGCACATTCGACGCCGTCCTGGTCGGCACGCCCGATCACTGGCACGCCCCGCTCTGCAAGGCGTTCATGAAGGCCGGCAAACACGTCTACTGCGAGAAGCCGCTCACCCACAGCGTGGCTGAATCGCGCGAGCTGCGCGAGCTGTCCCGCGCCAGCAAGGTCGTCACGCAGATGGGCAACCAGGGCAGCGCGTCTGCCTCGCTGCGCCGCTGCGTGGAAGTCATCCAGGCCGGGGCCCTGGGAACCATCCGCGAGATGTACGAGTGGGGCGTCGGCGTGACCGCCCGCGAGGGCAGCGCTGAGGGCGAAGACCCCATTCCCCAGGGATTCAACTGGGACCTGTGGGTCGGCCCGTCGGCCATGAGGCCGTTCAAGAAGGATGTCTACCATCCCTTCCGCTGGCGCGGATGGTTCGACTTCGGCAACGGCGGGTTGGCCGACATCTGCTGTCACACCATCAACCTGCCCCTGCGGGCCCTGGACCTCGACTATCCCAGCAAGATCGTCATCAACATGGAGGACGGCAAGCAGGTCAAGGACAAGGCGGCTGTCGAGTTCCACTTCCCCGCCAAAGGAAGCCGGCCCGCCACTCGCCTGCACTGGCAGGGCAACGGCCTACCCCCGGCGGAGGTCATCCAGCCGCTCAAGGACGCGTACAAGGGCAAGATCCCGGGCGGGTTCGGCATAGTCCTGGTCGGCGAGAAGGGCTGCATCTACACCAGTCACTGGAACACCGGGGCCCTGATCCGCCTGACGGGCGAGGACAAGCCCAAGGACGTGCTCCATCACGAGGCGACCAAGGACATCCCCCAAACGCTCCCGCGAGTGGGCAATCACCAGCAGGAGTTTGTCGATGCCTGCCTGGGCAAAGGCAAGACGTTCTCCGACTTCGACTTCGGCGGCAAGCTCAGCGAGATCGGCCTGGCCGGCGTGCTCGGCGTGCGGGCCGGCAAGAGCCTCGACTGGGACGGCGAGAAGATGCAGGCCGCCAACGCCCCCGAGACCACCAAGTTTATCCACCAGGAATACCGCAAGAAGTGGCTGACGTAGCCCGGGCAGTGGGAGGCGGAGTACCGGCCTCCGGCGGGCGCCTGCGTTATTTCAGCGTCGCGTACAAGATATCGTTGCCGATGTCGCTCTTAGGGCGGGCGAGGATCTGGCCCGCGCGGGAGATGATGCGGCTCTTGCCGTAGCCGTGCCAGTCGGGCGCCGCCGGGCTGCCCGGCAGCGTCCAGTTGGCCCCGACGATGTTCATGTCATTCTCTCGGGCAATGGACGGCAGGCGCTTCTCGAACCAGTCGCTGCCGGCGACATCCACCCAGGCGATGCAGTACAGCAGCGTGTCGATCTTCGCCTTCTTCAGCCGCGCCGGCTCGAAGTTGATGTCATAGCAGATCAGCAGGGCCAGCCGCCCGAAGGGCGTGTCAACGTACTGGTGCCCGCGATCGCCCGGCGTGGCCCAGGACCGCTCGGCGAAGGGCCAGGGGTTGAGCTTGCGGTAATGCAGCAGGAGCTTTCCGTCCGGCCCGGCCAGGACGATGGTGTTGAAGAACCGCCCGCTCTTGGGGTCGCTCTCCAGCAGGGGGATGGTGAGGTAGATGCCCAACTCGCTCGCCAATTTCGCGAAAGCATCGGTGGAGGGTCCGGGTACGGTCTCGGCGAACTTGCCCGGGTGCAGGCCGGCCAGGCCCGCGGTGACGGGCCAGCCGGGCAGGACCCACGTGGTCTTCAGGTCGGTGGACATGTAGCCCGTGACGGCCGTCTCGGGCAGGACGACGATCTTGGCCCCGGCGCGGGCGGCCTGGCGGATCAGGGGATCGAGGCCTCTGCGGTTGGCGGCGGCCTCGCCCAAGGCCGAGCAGAACTGGATGGCCGCCACCTTCACTTCCCCCTCGGCCCGCACGGTAGCTGGCTGGGCCTGCGCCGCCGGACCCGTCAGGGCCACACACATTGCCAGGAGCCAACAGACGGCATTCATGGCGTCTCCCGCCTGGCGGCCGGGCCTACCGGGGGATGTTCTTGAGGTTCTTCATCTGCTCCAGCACTTGCGGCCAAAGCACGGTCTGAGACTCTTGAACCACCATGTACAGGAAGACCACCAGCAGGAACACGGTGATATTGACGATGACGGTGATCGTGGTGTTGAAGACGACCACTTCCTTGAGGATCAGGGCGACCACCAGGAACAGGGCGATGCCAGCGGCTGCCAGGGCCGGGACGGCCGCCACCGCGGCGCTCAGAGGGGGAGCCTGAGGGCCCAGATCGGCCACCAGTTTCTGCATGGTGTCCTGTCCCTGGTAGAAGCTGAAGAACACCCATGCGGTGGTCAGGACCGTCAGGATGCAGAGGATCCAACTGGCCATCCTCATGAAGTCGCGCTGTTGCTCGACACTTGCAGGCATCGTCGTCTCCTGCGCTGGACTATACGATGTTCGAGGACCTCAGCCATCAGGGTTTATACGGAGGGCGGAAAAACGGAGCCAACCCCGGCAAGAAGGGCCTCTTCGGCCGCTTTGCCTGACCCGAATGGGACTCTGTCTGCATCGCCCCCTGGAGTATATCCAGACAAAACCTAAACAAACCCCGCCGGCACTACTCAAGGATCTCCAGCAACCGCTCGGTCAGCCTGACGTGACGCATCTTCTCGCGGTACAATTGCTCCACCTGCTCGCGAAGGGCAGGATCCTTCAGTTTGCCCGCCAGCTCGCCATAAATCTCCGCGGCGTACTGCTCGCGGGCCAGCAGCGTCTGAAACTGCTCGCGAAGGGCCGCCTGCTCAAGCATCCGCCTGCACCTGCCCGCGGTCGCTCACCCACTGACCCACCAGGCTGCGATGAGCTTCCGTATCGGCCTGCATGGCCTGCAGAATAGTGTATATCTCCGACCGCTGCTCGTTGTCTATGCACTCCAGGCGGGCCATTTCGTTGGCTGCCTTGCTCAGCGCCGCGGCCAACTGGTCTTCCAACCCGACCATGCCGGACACATCGGCTCCGAATAGCTGTTCTTGCATACTCAACACCTCAGGTCCGCCCCTGTGCCAGAGAGCCCCGCCAGGAAAGCTGATCCATGTGTCATTATCCCAGATGGCCTGTTTTCGTGCAAGCCAAATCCAGGCGCCGGCACGAGCCCGCAACCGCCGACGTGTGCACCACAACCCGAGACGTGAGGCCCCGCGGACGAATCTGCCGCGGTCAAGCCCATCCACTGCCCGGGACAGGATTTGAACCTGCATGGACCTAAGCCCACCAGCCCCTCAAGCTGGCGCGTCTGCCAATTCCGCCACCCGGGCAAGTTTGTACAGTATTACCTGCGACCAGCGGTCTGTCAAGACGGCGACTGAATAATACGGCCCTTTACCGGGCCTATTGACCGCCGGGGGGGCAAATCGTATGATCCTCCAGCTACGTGCCGGCAAGCGGAAACTCGAACAAACCCCGCCCCGCGTTCGTCTAAACACCGGGCCCGCGTCCCCCCGGCCAAGGCCGGAATTCGCGGGCCAGGCAAGCATCCCGCCGGGGGATCGTTGAACTGAATACTTGACATGCCCCGATCGGGAACGTAGAATAGCTGGATTCCAGTTATTATCAGCGGTCTTGCTGTGTCTCCAGCAGGAGCCTTGCGAATGGTCGATACGTTGGATGCCAGTGTAAAGAAACTCATAGCCAAGGGAAAGCAGCGCGGCTACCTCACCTACGAGGAGATGAACGATGATTTGCCCGACGAAGCCGTTTCGCCGGACAAACTCGATTCGCTCTTGATGGCCCTGGACGAGATGGGCATCGAACTCATCGACGAGGCTGAGGCGGGCCAGCGCGAAACCTTCGCGGAGGGCACCGAGGAGGAGGAGCCCGCCGAGGCCAAGGAAGAAGAAGCCGCCGAGGCCGTCGCCGAAGACCTCGAGGTCGTCAAGCGCATCGACGACCCCGTCCGCATGTATCTCACCCAGATGGGCGAGATCCCCCTGCTCAGCCGCGACCAGGAAATCAGCCTGGCCAAGAAGATCGAGATGACCCGCATGCACTTCCGCCGACGGGTCCTCGAAAGCGACTATTGCATCCAGCAAGCGGTCGAGATCCTCGCCCAGGTCCACACCGGCGACTTGCCCTTCGACCGGACGATGAAGATTTCCACCGCCGAGAATCTCTCCAAGGAAACCATCACCGACCGGATGCCGGCCAACCTCAAGACGCTCCAGAAGATCATCGACGCCAACAAGAACGACTGGACGTCCGCCAACGATCATCGCGCCAGCGACTCCCACCGCCGCGCAGCTCGGCGCAACCTTTGGAAGCGCCGGCGCCGCGCCGCCCGCCTGCTGGAGGAACTGTCGTTGCGGACCAGCCGCATCCAGCCGCTGATGAAGAAGCTCCAGCACATCTCCGACAAGATGGAGGAGCTTCAGCGGACAATCCTGTCGGCCGATCCGCTGGGCATTCCGCCCGAGGACGTCGACGTCATGAAGGAAGAGCTCCAGGGCCTGATCGACCTGGTCCTGGAGGAGCCCGACCTGCTCCGCAAGCGGGTCAAGGCCATCCAGAAGGTATTCAACGACTACGAACAGGCCAAGCGCGAGCTGTCCGGCGGCAACCTGCGCCTGGTGGTCTCCATCGCCAAGAAGTACCGCAACCGCGGCCTGAGCTTCCTGGACATCATCCAGGAAGGCAACACGGGCCTCATGCGGGCGGTCGACAAGTACGAGTACCGCCGCGGCTACAAGTTCTCCACCTACGCCACCTGGTGGATCCGCCAGGCCATCACCCGTGCCATCGCCGATCATGCCCGGACCATCCGCATCCCAGTCCACATGATCGAGACGATGAGCCGCCTGCGGAACATCTCCAAGCGCATGGTGCAGGAACTCGGGCGAGAGCCGACCATCGAGGAGATCGCCGAGGCCGCCGGCATGAGCGTCACCGAGGCCCGGCGCGTGCTGAAGATCAGCCGCCATCCCATCAGCCTCGACTGGCCCGTCGGCGAGAGCGAGGACAGCTACTTCGGCGACTTCATCGAGGACGAGTCCGCGGAGAGCCCCATCGAGTCCGCCGGCACGGAGATGCTCAAGGACCGCATCGAGGAAGTGCTCAAGACGCTGACCTACCGCGAGCGGGAGATCATCAAGCTCCGCTACGGCATCGGGGACGGCTACACCTACACCCTGGAAGAGGTCGGGCGGATCTTCAAGGTCACCCGAGAGCGCGTCCGCCAGGTCGAGGCCAAGGCCATTCGAAAACTCCAGCACCCTGTCCGGGCCCGCAAGCTCGAGGGCTTCCTCGACCGGGCGCCGAGGGTGGATTAGCACTCACCACCTGAACAACCGTTTAGCGGTCGAGCTTGCTCGACGCGTGAGCAGGTCGAGCTTGCTCGACGCGAAGCGACCTCATGGACATGCCCCGCGACAAAGAAGCCTGGCGCGCCGCCTACAAGGCCCGCACAGAGGCCTTGGAACGTGTCCGCGCCCAGGAACTGGCGAACATGACCGACGAGCGGGCACTGCAGATCCTGAGGTCGCTCGTCTGCGCTGAACCGCCCTTTCGCGAACGACCGGGCTGGTCCGGACTGGTCGAACAGCAGGCACTCTTCTCACGCGGGCGGAAGCGGCAATGAATCGATTTGACGACGTGATCGCGGCTGCGGCGGAGGTAGAGGCCTTCTGCAAAGCCCGGGGGTGGCGATTCTGTTTCATCGGCGGACTGGCCGTTCAGCGATGGGGAACTCCGCGGTTCACGCAGGATGTCGACCTGACTTTGGTGACGGGCTTTGGATTTGAGGAGCCCTACGTTGACGCCCTGTTGCAGCGTTTCACCGGCCGCGTGCGCGACGCTCGCAACTTCGCTCTGCAGCATCGCGTCCTTCTCGCCCGCACCGCCGGAGGAGTGGATCTTGATATCGCGCTCGGCGCCCTGTCCTTCGAAGATGGGGCCGTCGCCCGGGCGACGCCCTGGCAGGTCAATGAGCAGGTCGCCCTGACGACATGTTCCGCCGAGGACCTCCTGGTCCACAAGGTCTTCGCCGGGCGCGATCGTGACTGGGCCGACGTCGAAAGCATCCTGATTCGCCAGCACGACCGACTCGACCTCGACCACGTCCGCCGCGAACTGGCGCCGCTGCTTGGGTTCAAGGACGACACGCAGGCCATGGGCCGACTGGAGCAGATGATCGCGACAGTCCACGCGCGGTTGCGACAGTAACGCCCCACTGACTACTGCCTGCCGGCTACTGAATACTGCTTCTCCTGGCGTACTCGAAGATCCCCCCCGCTTCGATGATCGCCTGCACGTCGCCCAGCGGCTCGAGCGGGAAGGTCTGATCCGTAGTCAGGTCCTTGAGCGTGCCGGCCGCCAAGTCCACCTCGACCTCGTCGCCGGTGGAAACCTTGTCCACCAGCCTTTCCGCCGTCTCCAGCGGCACGAGGTAGGCCCCGTTGATGCTGTTGCGGTAAAAGATGCGGGCGTAGCTCTGGGCGATGACGACCTTGCAGCCGGCCTCGGCGATAGCGAGCGGGGCGTGCTCCCGGCTGGAGCCGCACCCGAAGTTCCGCCCGCCGATGATGACCGCGAACTCGCTGCCCATCTCGCCTTCCTTGACGAACGGCACGTGCCCGCCCGGCAGGCCCGACTGTTCGATGGGCACTCCGCACATCGCGTGCTTGCCGAAGAATTTCCGCTCGGCTGGGTCGGAGGGATTGTAGCTGAGATACTCCGCCGGAATGATCTGGTCGGTATCGATGTTGTCGCCGGCCACAAAGGCCTTGCCGCGTATGATCTGGTTCATTTGAGTCCTTCTTTATCGGCTGCCCAATGCCCGCGGGGGGTTCTCCGCCAAGCCTCGCGGTTTATTGTAGCGAAGGGGCAAAGGACTGCAAAGAACTAGACGACAAGAACCTGGAACTGGCCCTCCGCTTCCAGGCTCTCCGTCAGGTTGGAGTGATAGTCGGGCCGGGCGCCGGCCAGGTATCGCATGTACAGGCGGATGTTGGCGTCCACCGCCAGGCCGAACGGCCCCGTCTCGACCTGCTCGACGCCTCGCAGGATCACGGTGCCCAGCGTGGGAGCCGAGACGATACTGTTCTCGAACACCCCCGACGCGTTGGTGATCATGAATGTATTGATGGCAATGGGGCGGTTCGGATCGGCCGGGGCAAGGAAGTCGGCCGCTGCCGGAAGGCCCGCCACCGCGCCGGCCACGCCCGCCAGGACGAGGCTGTTGCGGCTCGACCCGGCCATGACCGCGTTAATGCCGTATCGCGCCCGCACTTCGACCCCGACCAGCGAACCCGTCACCGACAGCATCAACATCGAAACGCCTGACAGGCCCTTGTCCGTCAGCCGCAGAGAGGCCGACAGGTCGCCCCGCACCACCACCGAGTTGACGTACGCGGCCTGGAACGTGCCCGGTCCCCAGCCGGCGGCGACGACCGTGCCCCCACCAGCCGCCAGGACGATGCTCTGACTGGCGATCCCGCCCACCGCCGCCGACAGCAGGCTCAGCGAATATCCGTTGCGCTGGCCCGTCAGCGTCACCGTCGGCGAGAAGACTCCGCGGATGGCGACGATCGAGCCCACGTAGGCGGCCTGGATGGACCCGCCCGTCCACGAGGCGGCATAGACCGCGTTGGCCCCGCCGGCCAGCGTCAGGACCGTCCCGCTCACCGCCCCCAGCGCGTAGAACATGCTTACGCTGTTGCCCAGCCGGTCCACGTCGCTGAAGGTCACGTCGGCCTGGAACGCGCCGCGGCTCATCACCGTCGTTGCCCGCGGACCGGCCAGGCGGTCGCGGACGGTGTCGCTGTCCAGCCACTGCGAGACAATGAAGCTCGATATCGGCATGGCCGACTCGATGTCCGCGTCGGCTACGTTGGCGAACATCATCAGCACGGAGGCGTACTGGCCGGTCGCGGCGCCCACGCGTACGCGTCCGGTCAGGTCGCTGGTCGAGGCGACGATGCGGGCCAGCGATCCGTCGCTCTCGATTCCACCGATGCTGGTCCGCCCGCTGACGATCAGGGCGGAGCGATCACCCGTGCCGGACAGCAGGATGCGGTTGATGTCGCTGTCGGCGTTGGAGGCGAAGTACACGCTGCCCGTCCCGCCGCCGATCAGATAGACCAGCACGCGGTCGCCGCTGGCGTCGTTGAAACTCGCCCGCCCGTACTGGTCCAGGATAAGCGGGCGCGCGACGAGGATGTCGAACGACTGCACGGCTGAGGTATCCGCCCCGCCGTCGTCGGTCCCGCCGTCGTCGCTCAGGACGACCGTCACACGAACGGTGCCCGCCGCCGCCAGCGAAGGTGTGTACGTCAGCGTGCCGTTGGCGCTGACGGTCGGCTGGACGGAGAAGAACGACGGGTCAGCCGCCGTCACCGTGAACGTCAGGGTTTGGGCGGCCTCGTTGGCCGGTCCAGCCTGGATGGCCGACGCCCAGCCGGTCAGGCTCTGCGACCCAGCCTCGCGACTGACCCACAGATCCGCTCCGGCCAGGAAACTCGGCGCATCGTTGACCGGCGTGACGGTGACGCTCACCGTCGCCGGATCCGAGTACAACTCGCCGTCATGCGAGCGGAACGTGAAGCTGTCCGGACCGTTATAGTCATCCGCCGGCGTGTACACGTACGACCCGTTCGCCTGCATCACCACGTTGCCGTGGCTGGCTTGGGCAACCACCGCGAAGGTCAGCGGATCGTTCTCGATGTCGCTGCCGGTGACGCTGCCGCTCAGCGGCGTGTCTTCGTCCGTCCCCTGCGACTGACCGTCCGCCGTCGGGGCGTCGTTCACAGCATTGAGAGTGATCTGGAATGTCTGCGACGCCGACGTGTCCTGCCCGCCCCGGTCCGTCCCGCCACTGTCCTTCACCCGTACCGTCACCGTCGCGCTGCCGTTGGCGTTGGCCGCCGGGGTGTAGCTCAACGTCCCGTCCGACGCGATCGCCGGCTGGACCGCGAACAGGGCTGTATTGTCATTGCTGACCAGGAAGCTCAACGACTGATCCGCCTCGTCTGCCGGACCCGCCGACAGGCCTGTGGCCCACCCAGCCGACGTCTGCACGCCGCTGTCTTCGTCCACCGTCTGGTCGGAGCCTCCAACGAACGATGGGGCGTCGTTCACAGCGTTAAGAGTGATCTGGAATGTCTGCGGCGCCGACGTGTTCTGCCCGCCCCGGTCCGTCCCCCCGTCGTCGGTCAGTCGCACCGTCACCGTTGCGCTGCCGTTGGCGTTGGCCGCCGGGGTGTAGCTCAACGTCCCGTCCGACGCGATCGCCGGCTGAACCGCGAACAGGGCTGTATTGTCGTTGCTGACCAGGAAGCTCAACGACTGACCCGCCTCGTCTGCCGGGCCCGCCGACAAGCCTGTGGCCCACCCAGCCGACGTCTGCGGACCGCTGTCTTCGTCCACCGTCTGGTCGGAGCCTCCAACGAACGATGGGGCGTCGTTCACAGCAGCCACCGTCACGCTTACCGTCGCCAGTTCCGAGTACAAGTCGCCGTCATACGAGCGGAATGTGAAGCTGTCCGGGCCGTTGTAATCATCCGCCGGCGTGTACACGTACGACCCGTCTGCCTGCATTACCACACTGCCGTGCGAAGGTTCGTCGACCACCGCGAAGGTCAGTGGATCGTTCTCGATGTCGTC